>Ga0116125_1000001_pt1 | contig 183100 bp, 151 predicted proteins | sample June2015DPH_16_1_2_FD_89729 | JGI IMG/M metagenome (GOLD analysis project Ga0116125, IMG submission 89729) | Peatland microbial communities from SPRUCE experiment site at the Marcell Experimental Forest, Minnesota, USA - June2015DPH_16_10 | ecosystem: Environmental > Terrestrial > Soil >...
GTGGCCCCTCCGGGGCTCGAACCCGGATGCCCGTACGGGCTGCGGATTTTAAATCCGCTGCGTATGCCGATTCCGCCAAGGGGCCTCGTGAATGACCTTCGACTCTAGCGCGAATGTCTCGGTCGTTGCTTTCCGGGTCGTTGCGAGCGCCATGGAGATAGGCTGAACCGCGTGAGCCCGTCGCTTTACGGCGCGCGTGTTGCGCTGCTCGAATCGCGCAGGCAGAGCGAGCTTGCCTCCCTCGTTCGGCGTCACGGCGGCGAGCCGATTTGCGTACCGGCGATGCGAGAGGTCGAGCGCGATTGCGCTTCTGAGATTGAATCGGCGATCGACGCCGCGTCGCGCGGCGGTGCGCTGATCGTTCTGGCGACCGGCGCCGGCCTCGACCGATGGCTTTCGATGGCAGGCGCTCTGGGGCGGGCCGCAGAACTGCACGCCGCCTTCGCGCGGTCGACGGTGGTGTGTCGTGGCCCCAAGCCGATCGCGGTGCTCAAGCGAGAGGGGCTCACGGCACAACTCCGAGCGTCGCCGCCACACACCACGTCCGAACTATTGGCCACGCTGGACAGTATCGACGTGCGCAATCGCGACGTGGTGTTCATTCACGATGGCGGCGGGAGCCGAACCGTTCCCGAAGCGCTCGCGCGGCGCGGCGCACGTGTCGTTGAAGCGCAACCGTACGCGTGGGCGTTGCCGGACGATACGGAGCCGTTGCGCGCGCTAGTCCGATCGATCGTTGCCGGGGGCATCGACGTGGTCGCCTTCACGACACAGATTCAGGCAAAACACCTCTTCGACGTAGCCCAATCGATTGGGTTAGCCTCCTCGTTGGGCGAGGCGTTGCGCGGGCGAGTCGTCGTTGCCGCAGTAGGGCCTACGTGCGCGGAAGCTCTCGAGCATCTCGGGGTCCCGGCCCATGTGATTCCGAGGCAGTCGAAGATGGGCGCGCTCGTTCTGGCCGTCGCGAGCATCATGGCGTCGCGCTTCGGCCCGGCTTCGCCCGCAAGGGCTTGAGGATCCGGGGCGCGCCCGAAGCCACGTGGGCAGGCGGCGGCCGGCAGCTAGCGGCGGGCGAAGTACGTAGTCATCTCCGCCGCACCGTACCTCCGTAGTTCGACGCACAAGTCCGCTCGTTCGAGAGCCTCGTCCAGCCCACGCTTCGCACCGTCGATTCCGCGCATCGCGGCCGTGAAGAACGTCCGGGCATCGTCCCGCTCCGCCGGCGTGCACACCGTCCCAGCGATAGCGCTCAGCCCTCGCAGCGCCATGGGTGGCAAGCGCGCTTTCAGCTTGGCCCAATTCTCTTTGACCCAAGCATACGTCACTCCGCGCGTCGCGCGCCGGCTCTGCGCATTGCCGAATACGTAGCGCAGCTCCGAGAGGCGCAGTTCGCCGGTCAGCGTCAGGTCCAGAGCATCTCTCAGGACCGAGGCATCGTCGAACATGCCCATCGCAGTGATGGCAAGGATGCGATCTTGCGGTGTTCCTGCAGTTCGCGCCGTTGCGCGAAGCTCTGCCAAACGAGCATGACCGGCATGGATGGAGGCAAGCGGAACGGCCACGGCGGCCACGTCGCCCGACACTCGCGTGGGGTCCCTTATCCACGCAAGGGCATACCGTTCGCATTCGGCAAGGATCCTCTCGTCGTACGCGAGAGTTCCCATCGCCCAAAGCACCGTCTGCCGCTCGAGCGCCCGATCCTCGTCGACCGTAGGGCCGCTTGCTTCCCAACTCAAAGAGCGCTTCTTTTCGAGGAGCCGCGCTGAGACGTATTTGCGAAAATCGGGTAGATCCTGGTTGTCGACGAGCGTTTGTTCGAGGCCCGCCAGAACGCCGACGATCTGCTCGACGACCAAGCGGGCGGTTTCGGCGTCGAACGCGGGGAGCATGTCAAGCAGCGCTCGCGGGGCAATCGCGCCTTGGCGTACGCCCGCCCACGCGTTCGACACGAGACCGATCCGATCGGCGACGTTCAGCGATCGCCGTGCCGCCACGAGCGATGCGAGCTTGGAGGGCTCAACGAGGAAGCGATAGTAGCCGGCCTGATCCGCGTTGGGGTAGACCCAAGCCGGGCACCCGCCGCCAAACGAACGCGTGATCGGCTCGGCACCAAGCGTAAAGCAGCTGCTGGTCTTCTCTCCGCCGCTCGTGATGCAGACCGGCAGCGTCCAATGCCGTTGCGCACCGGTCTGCGGCTCGCCGAGGGGTCGCCACTCGGATTCGCGTAGTTCGATCTTGCCTGCCCCGATGCCTCCGCACGTCCAGCTGGCGATGACCTCCGGGACGCCGGGTTGGTCAAGAAAGGCGCTTGCCAGTTGACCGACGTGCAGCGCCGAGACGTAGTCGAGTGCCTTGAACAGGTCGTCCGCTCCCGCGTTTTTCCACGCATTTTCATGCAGAAAGTACTGGACGCCATGACGAAATGTATCGGGACCAAGCCATCCTTCGAGCATGCGAAGCACGGCTGCACCTTTGTCGTAGGTCAAGCCGTCGAAGGCTTCGGACGCATCGCCGGTCGAACGGACCGGTTCGCGTACGGCGCGCGCGCTGCGCAGCGCGTCGAGATCCATGACCCCCTGGACCGCGGCAATCTGCTGGATGGTTGCGCCGAAGGCTGGCTTCCACTGGTCAACGACCTTCGCTTCCGCCCATGTCGCAAACCCCTCGTTCAGCCAAGTATCGTTCCACCATTTCAGCGTCACGAGATCGCCCACCCACTGATGGGCGAGCTCGTGGGCGATGACTTCTGCCTGCGACCGCTTGATCGAAGTCGTGGCTCGCTGCGGATCCACGAGCAAAAGCGAGTCCCGAAACGTGATGAGGCCAGGATTCTCCATGGCGCCTGCGGCGAAATCGGGCACGGCTAAGAGATCGAGCTTCGCGTATGGGTACGGCAAGTCGAAGTATTCGCCGAGTTTGGTCACGAGCCCTTCGGCATCGTCGAGCGCGAGGGCGGCGAGGGAGGCACGCCCCTTCGTCGTTGCGACGCGGATGGCGAAAGGCGCCTTTTGGCCCTCGGCGAAGTCGAAGTCGCCCACCGCAAATGCAACGAGATAGCTCGGTAACGGGGGAGTCGGCTGAAACGTGTGTTCGACCAGCCCATCGGGTCCGTGGGTGGTGGAACTTTCAGGCGAGTTCCCGAGCGCTAACGTTCCGCGGGGCGTCGTGATGCGCACCTCGTAGGGTGTCTTGAAGCCTGGTTCGTCGAAGCACGGAAACGCGCGACGCGCGTGTGTCGGTTCGAACTGGGTGTACGCGTACCACCGGCCCGCCTCGCGAACCCGGTAAAGGCCCAACAGGTCGAGGGCGAAGGGCGCGTCGTAAGAAATTTCGATCGTGGCTTTGCCGGAGGGCAGACGCTGGTCGAACGAAAGGACGAGCTCCCCTTCGTCATTGGCGTCGTGCGCACGTCTTTGAAATGTCGCCCCTGGGATTTCGGTCGAGCCGGTCCGCGCGACAGCACGAGTGCAATGCAGCGACGAGCCGTTCAAGACAATGAAGGATGTCGGGTCGGTGACGACGACCGAGATGGTCGTCGTCCCAGAGAAGCGTTCCTGCGTTGGGTCAATTCGGAGCGCGAGCGAGTACCGCTCGGGCACTGCCGTCGCGGGCAGGCGTCCATCGTCGCGCGGCGGCGGAGCGTTCGCTGGAAAGCCGGCAAACGCTTCGTGTCCCGGCGCAGAGACGGGCACGGTCGTCCTCGGCGCAGCTCGCGAGCACGCGCCGAACGACACCGGCAGGACAACGGCAAAAAGAGCCTGCGGCGACCACATCAACCGGCAGCAGTCACTCGGGCAGTCGGCCCAACGCGATGACCTCTAAATTCAGCTCGAGTACGAGCTTAAGCAGGGCGGATCGCTGCTCTTCGGTGGGAGGGCGAGTCACCCACGCACGCAGCGCACGCTCGTATCCTTCGGCCTTCGCGCGTATCTCGCGAACCCGGGGGCTGGGCGCGAGCTCCCGCAATCTCTCGAGCGTGTCGAACAGACACTTCTCGACGATCGCCAGCCGCGTCGACCCCGCACTCTTGCCGCCAGGCATCATCGTTGAACATAAGGTTAGCTCGGTTGGCTGCAAGTCGCGCGATTTCCGTGGCAGCCGGGATCGGCTGCCCCCGGCCGGTAGAGCGCGGCCCACTCAGAAATTGAGACCAAGCTGCCCGTGAAACGTGAATCCCGGCCTCGATCCGCTCTGCCCCGGCAAAAGGATGAGGTTGGCATCCGCGCCGACGAACCAGAACCCCAGAGGTACGACCAACGTCACTCCGGGCTCCAAGTAAATGTCCTTGCCGTCGGCCGTTCCCGTCGTCAGCGCCCCGCCACTGTAGTCGCCCTTGTACTCGCCGATGCCCAGCTGAGGCCGGATGGTCAGGACGTGGACGATGTCAAAGCTGTAGCCCCCTTCGAAGCCGTAGAGCATGGCTTTGCCGGACCGTTTGTCCGACGACTCGACGACGTCCCCGCTGCTGCCAAAATAATACATGAATGACAGACCGGCGTAGATGTTGAAAACGGACACGCCGGCCCGTGCGCCCACCCCGAAGCCCAACGGATTGAGGCTGTCGCCGGTGGGGTTCGTCCCGGCGCCCACTTTCGCGCCGATTTCGACTCCGACCGGCCCGAGCGCAAACGCATCCTGCGGCACACAGAGTACGGCGGCTACGGCGCCTGACACGATCCACGGGAGGGCAGTTTTCATGAACGCAAGCGTCGATGGAGGGCGACAAAAGAGCAAGTTCGAACGCGGCGTGCGGGCTTAGTTTCCGGCTCCGCCAAGCGCATGTCGCTCGCATGCTAGCTTGCCGTGCCCATGCCCGCTTCCAGCGACCGGGGCCCACTGTCTCTTGCCGAGCGGCTGGCGCGCGTGGGTCGCGCGCTCGAAGACCGCTTCTTGGGCAAGGCGGAGGCCATTCGTCTCCTGATCGTCTCGATGGTCGCCGGTGAACACGCTCTTCTTGTCGGTCCTCCCGGCACGGCCAAAAGTGCGCTCGTTCGCACGTTCTCCCGCCTGCTGCACGCCCGCTACTTCGAATATTTGCTCACGCGGTTCACGGAGCCAAACGAGATCTTCGGCCCAGTCGACATCGCCGCATTTCGCGAAGGCCGTTACGAGCGTCGCACCGAGGGCATGTTGCCCGATGCGGAAATTGTATTCCTCGACGAGGTGTTCAAGTCCAATTCGGCGATCTTGAACGCACTCCTCACGCTGCTCAACGAACGGCGCTTCACGAGCGGTGGCCGCGTCCTTGCGTCTCCTTTAATCAGCGCCTTCGGGGCCAGCAATGAGGTGCCGAGCGACGACGCGTTGGCCGCAATTTGCGACCGGTTCCTGCTCCGAATCCGCAGCGAGAACCTCGACGCGTATCACTTCCAAGATTTGCTGCAGAAGGGGCTCGAACACGAGCTGCTCGTGATGCAGGATGCTTCGATCGAACCTCTCGTGACCGCCTCCGAGCTTGCCGAACTGCAGTGTGATCTGCTTCGCGGGACGGCGTTTCGGGAAGACTTCTTCTCGCAGTACAAGGGCCTGGTCTTTCAGGTGCGTGCGGAGGGTATTACGCTCAGCGATCGGCGGGTGGTGAAGCTGCTGAAGCTGTTTGCGGCGAGTGCGTTCCTCGACGGTCGGAGCGAACCAAATGCAAGCGACTTATTCATTCTCAAACACGTTTGGAACGCCGAGGATCAGGCACCCATCCTCGACGCGATCGTGACGCCCGTCGTCGACGCATTTTATCGGGAGTATCCCGAGGCCCGCGTTGCGGGGCGGATGACGGGGCGAGTCGAGACCTTGGCCGCGGAGATCGATCGCGTACGCCAGATCCTGGCTGGGAGCACGGCGCTAAGCGATGTGCAGCTGTTCAGTCAGTTGAGGGCGCTCGGCGAGATCAAAACAGCGCTCGTGTCGTCGCCGGACGCACGCGCCAAGGAACTCGTCGCGCGAGTGGATCAGCTGCTCGAGGCCGCCTTTCGCGGCGGCCGTTTCTCGACCCCATGACGTGGCGCGGCGCTGACGACCTGCGGTCCGACCACGGCCGCGGCCCCGAAACGAGAGCGCGTAGACTGCATTCGGTGCGCCTGGCAGCCATCGAGACGAGTTCCCCCGTGGGATCGGTAGCACTTTTCGAGAACGGAGCGCTCGTTGCGCAAGACGAAAAGCGGGTCTCGACGGGGCACGGCGAGCAGCTCTTGCCCATGCTGGACGCGCTCTTCGCGCGAAACGGGTGGGTGCCCACCGACGTCACGCGGTGGGCGGTCGGAATCGGGCCCGGCGGTTTCACGGGCGTTCGCATTGGCGTCGCCCTTGCCAAAGGAATCGTCATGGCAACGGGCGCGGATCTCGTCGGCGTTACGTCCCTCGATGCGCTCGCTGCCGATCTCGCCGACCCCGGCGACGCGCTCGTCGTCAGTGCGGTGTCCGCAGGGAAGGGAGAGATCTACGTGCAGGTCCGGCAGTTCGACCGTCTTGTGTTGGGGCCGTGTCATCTTCGGATCGGCGATGTGCCCTCGCGCGTCGCCGGCCTCGCTTGCAACGCAGGCGTGATGGCGGTCGGCGAAGCGGCGCGGCAGGTCGACTGGTCGGCGCTCGGCAACCCGGTGTCGCTCGCCCTCGATGCGCCGCACGATTGTCCGCGCGCCTCCGCTCTCGGGCGCGTTGCGGGGGCTCGGGCCCCGCAGGACGCAGAGAGGCTCGAGCCTGTATACCTCCGCCCTCCGGAGATTACGATGAGCCGACAAGGGAGTCGCCTACCGTGAAGATTGCAACGTGGAACGTCAACGGCATTCGCGCGCGGGAGAGCCAATTCGTCGAATGGGTGCGGCGTGACCGCCCGGACGTCGTGTGCCTTCAGGAGATCAAAGCAAGTCCGGAACAGCTGAGCGAGACGCTCACGATGCTTCCTGAATACTGGAATTATTGGCACGGAGGTCCCAAGGGGTATAGCGGCGTCTCGCTTCACGTCCGGAAAAGTAGTTTCGTTCAGCGACCGGAGTTCGATCATCCCACTTTCGATATCGAATCTCGCGTCGTTCAGGCCAAGATCGAGGGGAGTTTTGTCGTTACGAGCGTGTACGTCCCCAATGGTGGCAAAGACTATTCGGCCAAGCTGCATTTTCTCGAAGGGATGCGGGATTATGTTGGTGGCGTCCATGCACGCGGCAACAAGCTGATCGTATGCGGCGACATGAACGTGGCGCGAACCGACGCGGACGTGCACCCGAAGGAGCGCAAACCCGGGGCAATCGGTCAGCGCGCCGACGAGCGCGAGCGGTTCGAACGCGTCATCGCGTGCGACCTCCAGGACGTCGGCCGCGCGCTCGACCCGACGAATGAGCAGCTTTTTACGTGGTGGCCGCCGTGGCGCGGACTGCGTCAAAAAAACCAAGGTTGGCGTCTCGACTACGTTCTTGCGAGCGTCGGCCCGGGACTCACGGCCGTCGATTGCAAGGTTCTTGTCGACGTCGGATCCAGCGATCACGCGCCAGTGATTGCGACGATCGACCTGACGTCGACAGCGCTCTAGCGCCGCCATGGGTCGCGTTTAGTCGAAATTTTCGATTTTCCAAAGCCCGTGTTCCCGAACCAGCTGGAGAGTGCCCGCCCCATAGGCCATCGTCGCGCGTTCGCCGCTCTCTTCGATCGCCGCGTTCGGCAGTGCCTGTTTGAGCGCAGCGACCACTTGCGCGATCTCGTCTTTCTCATGGCCCTCCCATGCTACGCGCAGCTTCGTCGCGTCGAGGCCTTCCTTGTGCGTTTCCGGGACGTAGTGCATCACCACGTCGTACCGCTTTCGCTCCACCGCCCGAACGAACCCCTGGATCGCGCGGCGAGGGGTATCCTGCGCATAGAGATCGATCGTCGACGCGTCGACCCGCCACCGGCCGTCTTCGAGGACGAGGTTCAGCTCCTGGCCGCTTGGGCTCGTCACAGTTGCCGTGACGCGCGGCGGCGCCGTTGGGCGTTCGAGCGATCGGCCAATCTCCCGGACGCCTTCGGGGTCTTCCGACATCATGCGACGGAAGGCGTCGATCGAAATTCCGCGTCTGGCCTCGTCGGAGAGAAGACGGTACGCTTCCTCGGCTCGACCGTCTTCGAGATCGCGGGCATAGGCGCGCAGGATCGATTGCGGGTCATTGTTCGGATTTTGAACCGCTCCGCAAGCCAGAGTCAGTATCGAGACGGGAAAAACGAGCCAGCGCCACGACGGGCGAGCGTTAGGATCCCGTCGACCCGCGCCGGTGGATTGAAGGCGCGGCACGAGTGGTGCCAGGGTGCAACACGGATGGATCGGCATGCCGTGTCGGCCTGCTCTAGCACGCAGGCCTACCGCCCGGCGAACCGGCGCCGGGGCCGCTTTCGCGGTATAGCCTCCATACAATGAGCGAATCTCGTTCGTCCCCGGAGATCGAGCTGCTCCCTATCCTGCCTTTGCGAAACAGCGTGGTGTTTCCCGCCAGCGTCGTCCCGATCAACGTCGGCCGGCCGCGCAGTGTGCGTCTCGTCGAAGACTTGGCCGGGCTGGAGCGCGCCGTCGTCGGCATCGTGAGCCAACGCGACGCGGAGATCGACGAGCCGCGGTTCCAAGATCTTTACGAAGTGGGCACCGTGGCACGTGTCGTCAAAGTGCTGCGACTCGGTCCGAACAACTACTCCGTCGTGCTGCACGGCCTGGCGCGCTTTCAGATCGCGTCGCAATCGATGCTGGAACCCTACATGCGCGCTCGTGTGCGGCGCGTCCCCGAAGATCTCGAGCGCGACGTCGAGCTGGATGCCCTCGGCGCGAGCTTGCGCGAAGGAATGCGGCACCTGCTTTCTCTCATGCCCAATCTGCCGCGTGAGACGGCCGGGATTCTCGACAACGTGCGAGAGAGCGGGGCGTTGGCCGACCTCATCGCCTCGAATCTCGCACCCGAGCAGGCGAGCGTTGCGGACAAGCAAAAAATTCTCGAGACGTTCGATCCGAAATCGCGGGTTCGGGCCGTTCTCGGCATCGTCAATCGGCAGCTCGAGCTTCTCCGTGTGAAGAAGGAAGTGAGCTCGATGATAGCCGACGAGGGAAAGGCCCAGCGCGAGCAGATCCTGCGTCAGCAAATGCGCACTATCAAAGAAGAGCTCGGTGAGGGTGGCGACGAAGACGAGGTCGAAGAGTTGCGCGAGCGCGTACGCCTGGCCGGGCTACCCGACGACATTCTCAAGATGGCTCGCAAGCAGCTCGGCAGAATGAGTGGGATGCAGCCGCAGTCGGCCGAGTACAACGTGACGCGGAGCTACCTCGAGTGGATTGCCGATTTGCCGTGGAGCCGGGCCACGCCCGACAGGCTCGACGTCGAGGAGACACGCCGCTGTCTCAATGAGGATCACTACGGTCTCGAGAAAATAAAGAGACGAATCATCGAATACGTGGCCGTTCGGAAGCTTGCTGGCAGCAAGAAGGCACCTATTCTTTGTTTCATCGGACCGCCGGGCGTCGGCAAGACCTCTCTCGGGCGGTCGATCGCGAGGTCGATGGGGCGGCGGTATCACCGGATCGCTCTGGGTGGCGTGAGAGACGAGGCCGAAATCAGAGGGCATCGACGGACGTACGTTGGCGCTCTGCCGGGCCGAATCATGCAGGGCATCAAGAAGGCGGGTGTCCGGAATCCCGTGATCGTGCTCGATGAAGTCGACAAGCTGGGGGTAGATGTCTTGGGCGATCCGGCGGCTGCGCTTCTGGAGGTGCTCGACCCGGAGCAGAATTCGACGTTCCAGGACCACTATCTCGATGTCGCGTTCGACCTGTCGCAAGTGACGTTCCTGTGCACCGCGAACGATCCGGAGACGATACCGTCGGCATTGATGGATCGTATGGAGGTTATCGATTGTCCCGGGTATACACGTGCCGAAAAACTGCGCATCGCTACCGATTTTCTGTGCCCGAAGCAGCTCAGCGCGCACGGCCTGACCGACGAGCGGCTGGACTTCAAGCCCGATGGCTTGGAACGAATCATCGATTCGTACACACGCGAGGCGGGGGTTCGTGGTGTCGAGCGCGAGATTGGCGCGGTGTGTCGCCACGTCGCGATGCGGATCGCCGAGGGGGACACGACTCTGCGGCTCGTCGCCGACGGGCCGGCCGCAGAGGCCATTCTAGGTCCGGCTCGTTACCTTCCGGAGCTCGCCGAAAGGATAAGCGCGCCCGGCGTCGCTTTGGGTCTCGCCTGGACTCCGTCGGGTGGCGATATCCTCTTCATTGAGGCCACGAAGATGCCTGGCCGCGGCGAGGTTCTGGTGACAGGAAACCTCAAGAGCGTCATGAACGAAAGCGCCGTGACGGCTGTCTCCTTCGTACGGAGCCGGGCCAAGGACCTGAAACTCGACCCCGAGTTCCTCAAGGGCACCGACCTGCACGTTCACGTGCCCAAAGGAGGTACGCCCAAAGACGGACCCAGCGCCGGCGTCACGATGTTCAGCGCCGTGGCTTCCTTGCTTCTCCAGTGCCCTGTGCGGCGCGACGTTGCGATGACCGGCGAGATTACTCTTCGCGGCAGCGTGCTGGCCGTCGGGGGCATCAAAGAGAAGCTACTCGCGGCACATCGCGCGGGCATCCGGGAGGTGCTGGTGCCCGCGGCCAACGAGCGCGATCTGGAGGAGGTACCAGCGGACGTGCGCGCTGAACTGAAGGTCCATCTGATTCGGCGGGTCGACCAGGTGCTATCGCTCGTGCTTGAGCCGCCTCCCTCGCCGCCTCCTCAGCCGCGGCCGGATGGAAACGCGCCGCTGGCCAACATGTAAATCGATTGCGGGTCCGGTGGTTCCGTTCGTACAATCACGTATCCAACGCATTGCGGCCGGCGCCGTGTTCGTTTTGCTGTCGGCGGTCGGGTTTGTACCTTTGTTCGGGGGGCCCGGTTACGAGCAGTCGCTCGCGAGTGGCCTGATCGTCCCTGCGGCCGCCGCCGTCGCCACATCGCTCGAGGTTGCCGCCGCTGTCGGGGCGGTGCCTCTGCAGGCCTTGGCTCGTGGGCTTGCATCGGGAGCGGCGCTGGCTGCCGTCGCGCTCTTCACGGCGCTGCTTCACGGACTCCGCGTGGGCATGTGCGATTGCTGGGGCGGGGTGGTCCTGTTCCTGCTGACCGCGGGTCTCGGGGCGCTCCTCGGGGGGGCATGGGGGGCCATTGCTGGCGAGATATGCCGCCAACGACGAGGGCGAAACCTCGCCCGCATCGTCGTGGCGGTTGCGGGACCTGTGGCAGGGATCCTCGTCAGCGTCGCACGCTTTTATGCGACTCCGATGATCTTTGCCTACGATCCGTTCTTTGGATACTTCAGCGGCGCTCTGTACGACACGGTGATCGACGTCGGAAACGACCTCTGGAGCTATCGCGCGGGCACGGCAGCGACTCTGGTCGGCGTCGTCCTCGTGGCGGCGTCGTTGCGGCGAACGAGCACGGGGGCCATCGCGCTCGAACCGCTGCGAGGTCGTCCCCGGTCCGCCGCGTGTCTGATGTGCGGGTTTTGCGCTCTCGCATCGAGCCTTGTGCTGGCCGCCAGCGGGCCGCAGCTCGGCCACTGGCAGACCGGCTCCAGCATCGCCCGCGCGCTCGGAGGACGGGCGTCCGGTCCTCGTTGCGAGGTGCTCTACCCCGAGGCCGTGCTCGCGGAACAAGTGGCTCTGCTGGTGCGCGACTGCGAAGAGGAGATCCGGGCTGCCGAACGCGTCCTCGGGACGCACGTCGACGGGCGAATAACGGCGTACGTCTTCGAGAACTCCGCTCAAAAACGGCGGCTCATGGGCGCCGGTGAGACGTCGATCGCGAAGCCATGGCTCCGCGACGTTTACCTCGAGTACGAGAAGTATCCCCACCCGCTGCTTGGCCACGAGATCGCTCACGTCGTCGCCGGTAGCTTTGCCCCCGGCCCCTTCCACGTCGGCGGCGGCCTTTGGCCGAACCCCGGCCTCATCGAGGGGCTCGCCGTGGCAACCTCGCCGGACGATGATGAACTGACCGAAGCCCAGTGGGCGCGCGCCATGCTCGATCTCGGCATCCTTCCGCCGGCGACGTCGCTCTTCTCGATCGATTTTCTCGGGCAGAGCGCTGCGAAGAGCTATGCCGCCGCGGGGGCCTTCGTGGGGTGGGTGAGGTCGCGCTGGAGCTCGGCCGTCGTTCGCGCGTGGTATGCTGGCGGGTCGATCGAGCGTCTCACCGGACAACGTTGGGACGCGCTGGACGGTGCGTTTCGCGACTGGCTACGCACGCAGTCGATGCCGCCGCAGGCCGGCGCCTACGCACGCGCGAGGTTCGAACGCCCGGGTGTCTGGGGACGAAAGTGTCCCCATGTCGTTGATGCGCTGGACCGGGCGGGTGATCGTTGCCGTGACGATCACAGGTTCTCGCAAGCCCTCGGCTACTACGGGAAAGCACTTTCGCGAGATCCTGACGACTGGCACGCGAGGTACGCACTCGCTGGGGTCGAACTGGGGACCGGCGATGCCGCCGTCGGTCGGGAGGACCTCATGCGCATCGCGCGCGATGAGCGAGCACCGAAGACGTGGCGCGACCGCGCCCGGGAGTCGATCGCCGATGACGACTGGGCCCATGGGCATGCCGAAGCGGCTGTCGCCGTCTACCGCGATCTGGCCGCAGAGATTCTGAACGAAGACGCGGCGCGGGTGGTGGAGGTCAAAGCGATCGCCGCCGCCGATCCTGCAGCAGAACGCGCTGTGGTGGACGTGCTCGTTGGCGCGCCCGGTCGCGGCATCGATCCGTGGCTTGGCGGTCTTTCACTCGGGATGTGGGCGGGAAGATCCTCCGACGCGCTCGCCAGTTATCTCGTGGCGAAGAACCTCGTTTCCCACGAGGACTGGACGCGCGCCTCGCCGTGGCTCAATCGCTCGTTACAGACGCCCATGCTCACGGCGCGCATCGGACGCGAACTGCTGCGAGCGAAAGCCATCTCCGCGTGCGCGCTGCGTGACTCTCGCTCTCTGGCGAAGCTGCGTGAGGCGCTCGACGGACCAGATTCTCCTTTTGCAAACAGCTCCGGCGGGAGACGCGAGTGGCTCAGGGGACTCCTCGAGCGGTGCGACCCCCAAGATCACCGCTGACGGGTTCGCGCCCTTCCGCGGCGCAGTTCGCGGCTACGTTCGCCCACCTTTTCGTGCACGCCTCGGCTCTCCTCGAGCTCATCCAGCGTTTTGGGCCAGTCTCGGCCCATCAGGCGAGAAAGCGCGCGGTCGGCCAGAAGTCGACCGCCCGTTTGGCATCGCGCGCAGTAGTTGGCCTCGTTTTGAGCGTAGCGAATACGCTGTATGGGAGCGCCGCACGCGGGGCAAGGCAACCTGAAGCGCCCGTGGACGGCCATCTCTTTGCGGAAAGCCGTAACCTGCTCGGGAAACGCATCGCCGGTCTCGCTCATCAAGCGCGCGATCCAGTCGCTTAGAGTCGACCGCGCGGCGTCGTGGAGTCTCGCCACTTCCTCCGCGGTTGCCGCCCTCGTCAGACGTGTTGGAGAGAGTCGTGCGCGCCAGAGGATCTCATCAGAGTACGCGTTGCCGATGCCGCTGAAGATGTGGGGGTCGGTGAGCGCACGCTTCAGCGTGTGCTGTTCACGCCTCAGCGCGGCTTCGAACGCGGCGAGATCGGCGCTAAGGGGCTCAAGCCCGCCCGGGTCGAGCGCGCCGACCGCGCTCTCGCCACGGAGCACATGAAGTGAAGCACGTCGTCGGGTCGACGCTTCCGTGAGGATGAGCGTTCCCGATGTGAAGTCAAACGCGGCCAAACCAAGTCGTCCTGGAATGGTCGTGCCGCGCGAGCGCCAACGAAGGCGTCCAGCGATCATCAGGTGCAGCACGATGTGCCAGTCCGACTCCAAGTCGAAGACGATCCGCTTCCCGATGCGGCGCACATTCTCAACGCGCCTGCCTTCCGCGCCCGACAGCGGCGGCTCGAACGAACGAACGAGGAACGGACTCGCGACGCGCACGTGCTCGAGTGTCGCACCGGCGATGCGAGCGCCCAGGTGCTTAACGTAGACCTCAATATCCGGAAGCTCCGGCATTCATTCGTCCAAGGCTCGTATCTTCGCTTCGAGGTCGAGGTAGTAGCCGACGAGATCCTTTTCGCGATGGCCGAGCGCGACGAAGCGAAAGACCCGGCCGATGGGCCATGTCCGAATGCCCGAGGGGACGACCATCGCCCAATAGCCCGGCTCGGTGGGGGCAATGTCGGTCCACGTGCCGCCTAACGCACGCGCGATGATCTCGCTCAGGAGCGCGCCGTGGCGCCGAAGCTCCATCGCGACGGCCGGGTCCGCGATCGAAACGCCGGCGAAATGCTGGGTCAAATGCTGTTGCATCGCGTCGACGGCGAGCACGTTGCAGCGAAGCGCCTTGCCGTACCATTGGCGATAGTCCCGCCCCAGATGTCGTGCGAGCCGCGTCATCACGATGCGCGCTTCGAGTGGAGCTCGAGGCGCCTCGTTGACACCGAGGGCCGACTCGCTCGCGCCGGCAGGAAGGGCCAGCGATTCGGCGAGCTCTGGTTCGTAGCGTATGAGCTTCGGCCCGCGTGGACGCTGCGTTGTGCGTGCTCCGACCGGGAGCGCCGCTGGAGTGACGGCGACGGGGGGTGGCTCGCTCGTCTTCGCAGCAGTCGCCGCCCGCGGTCGGTACGTAGGCTCCTGCGGGCTCGCGTAATCGGGCGGTGGCGGCGCTTCGTTCGGCTCGAGAGTCATTGGCCGTGTGGCCGGGGGAGACGATGAGGTGAAGCCCAAGGTCGCAGACCGCGGAGGCTGGCTCTGCCGCGACGCGGTCTCGACGTGGGGTGGCATGAGCGTATTCGGTCGCCCGGGATTCGTCGCCTCGAGGATCTCGAGGGCGACGAGTCGCTCCCCGTCTGGAGCCGACGTGTCCTCGACCAACCGTTGTGCAAAGTATCGAGCGTTGGCTTCGTCGCCGGCCGCCAACCAGGTGCGTGCCGCACGGAGGGCCGCTTGGTGGAAGTCTTCTCCGTTTTCGGCGATGTCCGAGAGAAATTGTGCGACGCTGCGGGGCGCGTGTTCGCCGCGCAGCAGTGCGGCACGTGCGCGCAAGTACCGAATGCCGGCCCCCGCTCCGTGATTGCGTTCGAACTCGTCGAGCTGCTCGTCGATTCCCGATGCATCTCCCGTCGCGAGCTGTCGCTCAACCGACTGCAGTTCGGGGTCCGACAGCGCGCCGATCTCCATCGTGCGTGGCGCAAGCGCAGCCTCCAGCCCGTTCAGGTGGGCTCTAAGCCGATCGCTCGCATCGGCGTTCACTCGCTCACGGACGCGGGCCACGAGGGCACGTCGCATGCGCCGATCGTGGCTCGCGTCCGGCTCGGTTCTGTCCAGCCGCGGACTGAGACGAACCAAGGCATCCGGAATTCTCAACACGCCATCGAGGTCGACCCGAGAATGCGTCCGCTCACCCGGCCGACGGTGGCGCGTGACGGCTTCGGTCGACAAATGAACGGGCGTGGAGGCGGCAACCTCGGACAATGCCGTGGCAAGATGGAGCACCTGAAGGAGGATCGGGGCCCCGGGTACGGCCACTCGCGCGGAAAGGGCCGCCAGGTCCAACCACGCCCCCTCATAGTGCGATGCGCGGGCGCGATAGATGGCGCCATCGAACAGCTCATGCGCACCGAGCCGTCCGACGACGCCTCGCGCCGCCGCTCCTCTGGCGAAAGACGCGGCTGCTTCGGCCGATAGCGAACGCGCTGCCGCATCCGCCAGCCCTCGCGTCACCCCCGATCGGGCGAGCCGTTCGAGGGCTTCACGAGCCGTCGTGATGTAGCCTGCCTCGCGAACGCTCACGGGATCGGTCGCCCGGAGCACGATGTCGGCTGCGTCGAAGAGCGAGTATTCGGCCCCAAGAGGACCCTCGTCCGATTGGGCAATCGTGCGCTCGCCGAGTTGCAAGCTCGTGATTTCGCGCGAAGGGTCCGCAGAGGGCGAGGCTCGCATCGGCTACGTGTGGGATAAACCTGGGCGTCGCGGGCACGCCGTCACGGTCGCGGTGCCTGCTGCCCGGTGGTGGCGGGGCGCATGGTACCCTGAAGGCTACTCTACTCGCTCGACCTGTTCTCTGCCTCTTCGCACGTTTTCCGCGATTTGGCCCTTGCCGGGTCGGCGGTTCAACGTGCATCCTATGGGTTACGGACTACGCGAGGTGGACTAGGTGGCGTCGTCTCAGCAACCGTCGGACCGTCGCAAGTACCGACGCATCCGTGTGCCCCTTTATTGCCGGCCTGCCGGCATGCAATTTCTCGCTCGCCAGCGAGAGCCCGTCGACCTCAGTCTTGGAGGCGTCCGCATCTACAGCGATGAGGCGTTGCGCGTCGGCGAGCTCTTGAAATTGGAGTTCTTCCTTCCGGACGTCGAGCCCGTAACCTACACGGGTGAAGTCGTCTGGATCGAGGAGCTGGACGGGGGCGTTCCGGCGCGGTTCGACGTGGGTCTCAAGTTCATCCAGCTTGAGCCTGACGCTCTGAAACTGCTGCTGCGAGTGCTCGGCCCCCCCGAGGAGTAGGCCGGTTCGGGCCGCTGGAGATGGGGCGGAGTTGCGCCTCGCCAGGGTGCGCTCACCGCCAAGCCGATAACACGCAATTACACTGACACGCTGCCGCACGCCGGCGGTTCGCAATGGCTCATTGCCCGGTCGGTACGCCGAAAGGACCGACGAGGGTAACCCAGCACCCTAACGCCATCGCCGGAAGCCGGCAATCGCGGCAAAACACCGCGAAAAACCGCGGCCGAGCCAGAGGCGCGGGCCGTCTACGCCAGCTCGTGACGGGCCGCCGGAAATCGGCGTTGCACGCTGTGGCTCGACCTGGACACTGCTGAGATACGTGATAATTAATCCGATTGTTTCCGCAGTCAGCCTGCTCACCCGTGGCGGATGGGGACTCCGCTTCACTCAAAGGCCGAGATCGTCCTCGAAACGGTCCTCCGATGCAAAAGCAGACTGATCAAAATGTAAACCTCGTGGGCGACTGCATTCTCCTTGTCGTCGCCTCCGCCGCAGCGACGAAGCTTCCCTGGCATTCCGGCTGGCACTGGATGGTCTTTCTTGGGATGGCAATGGGGTCGATGTTTCTCTGGACACTGGGCGGTCGCGGTTTGCGTCACTACGACGTGTGGAACGGCCGCGGCGTGGCGAGCGACGTCGCGCTAACCGTGTTGCTGCTGAGCGGCGTGCTTGGCGCGATGGCCCTTCTCCGAATTTTCGTCCCGTCGTATGAAGCAGGCAGCAACGTTTTCCGGTTCGTTATCGTTGCGGTTCCGGGCATCATTTGGCTTCGGCTTACGATTATGTGGCTGCGTCGACGCGAGAAGCCGGTGCAGCCGGTCCTCATCATGGGGACCGGTCCCCTCGGTCGGCACACGGGCCTCGAGATTGTCGACCGAGATAGTCAAACCCGCGTCGTCGGCTACCTGCGTTTCAATGACGAGCCAATTCACGATCGACTTCCCGCGGAGGTTATCGGCGTTGCAAATGACTTGGAGGAACTGCTGAAAAAACACGTTGTTGGCGAGGTCTTCATTGCCGGCAATAGCGACTCGCACCGAGCCGAGATGCAGTCGGCCATTCGGGTCCTCGAGCGCTTCGGCATCCCGTTCGCGCTGCCAGCAGCGGGATTCCGCTTCGGCCGTGCGCGGCCAGAGCACGAAAAGGCCGTGGCGGATGGCTACATTCACTATCTCAGCATTCGCCACAAACCCGTACAGCTCGCGTTCAAGCGGCTGTTCGACATCACTTCGGCGTCTCTGGCGCTGTTGCTGCTGTCGCCGCTCATGGTCGTGGTGGCCGTGCTGGTCAAAATGACCTCGCGCGGCCCTGTGCTTTTCAAGCAAGTTCGCGCGGGCCGTCACGGGCGCCCATTCAACATGCTGAAGTTCCGTTCGATGGTGGTCAACGCCGAGGAGCTCAAGGCGAAGTTGATGTCGCACAACGAGCAGACCGGTCCCGTGTTCAAGATGACCCGGGATCCCCGCATCACTGCAGTCGGTCGTTTTATTCGGAAGTTCAGTATCGATGAGCTGCCGCAGCTCATTAACGTCTTGCGTGGCGAGATGAGCATCGTCGGCCCCAGGCCCCCCGTTCCGTCGGAGCTGGCACGGTACGAGGCCTGGCAGCGCCGCCGGCTGTCCGTTCGTCCTGGCCTGACCTGCGTCTGGCAAGTCAGTGGTCGCAATCAAATTTCGTTCGAGGAATGGATGTACTTAGATATGCAGTATATCGATCACTGGAGTCTCGCGCACGACTTCGAGCTCATCTTAAAGACGGTACCCGTTGTTCTGACGGGGCGCGGCGCGAGCTGAACGCCGGCGGTAGAAGGCGATGCATATAGACGCGAAGCGGACGGTGCTGCTCGTGGAGGATCACCCGCCCGAGCGCGAAATGATTCGCAGAGCTCTGGTCGGACAAGACTTTCACGTCGAGACCGCCATGGACTACCATGGAGCTGTCGAGTACTTATCCAAATTTGTTCCATCGCTCGTCTGCTTGGAGCTGGCACTGCCGAGAGAATCTGGATTCGAGCTATGCGAGTACATTCGGGGCGACGCTCGGCTAAGGGTCCTGCCCGTCCTGCTGATGAGTGAACGCGGGTCGCCGGAGGATATGGCACACGCCGAGTATGTTGGCGCAAACGCTTTTCTCAAGAAACCGTTCACGCGCGAGAAGTTGCTCCGATACGTGATCACGCTGCTCGATGGTCCGCACGAAAGCCGGCCGAGCGTGCGGCGTCTACGGCGAGGCTAGCTTCGCTGGACGCGAGCCACACATGTTGTGGGCTTCGCGCGGCAGTCACGCAGTGGGGCCTGCGCACGGACGGGCCGGAAAGGGAGGCCTGCCGGCGAGGTCGAAGGTCGCGCCCCGCGGTCCGGGGACACGAGCTCCTCTGCGTTGACCGTCGCCTCCAGGCACCCGGTTCTGTATGCTAAAGACCGTGACGGAACGAATGACCAAGCGCGCGCTCATCACCGGAATCACAGGTCAAGACGGCAGCTATCTGGCTGAATTCTTGCTCTCCAAGGGCTACGAGGTGCACGGTATGGTGCGCCGATCGTCCGACGAGAAGTTCGACCGGATCGCGCACCTGCGCGATCGAGTGAAGCTTCACCAGGGAGATCTGCTCGACCAGTACTCGATGGCGTCTCTTCTGACCAAAGTCGAGCCGCACGAAGTCTACAATCTCGCGGCCCAGTCGTTCGTCCCGACCTCGTGGACGCAGCCGGTGCTCACGGGGGAGTTTACGGCGCTCGGGGTGACGAAGATGCTCGAGGCGATTCGCCACACGGCTCCCAAAGTTCGGTTTTATCAGGCGTCGTCTTCCGAGATGTTCGGTCGCGTCCGCGAGGTGCCCCAGACCGAGCTCACACCTTTTTATCCGCGATCGCCCTACGGAGTCGCGAAGGCATATGGGCACCATATTACGGTAAATTATCGAGAGTCGTTCGGCCTATTTGCCGTGAGCGGTATTCTTTTCAACCACGAGTCACCCCGCCGAGGGCTCGAGTTCGTCACTCGCAAGGTGAGCGACGGCGTAGCACGCATTCGTCTCGGGCTTGCCGACAAGCTGCGACTTGGCAACCTCGAGGCGAAGCGCGATTGGGGCTTCGCTGGCGACTACGTCGATGCGATGTGGAGGATGATGCAAGCGGAAGAACCCGACGACTACGTGGTGGCGACGGGCCATACACACACGGTGCGACGCCTGTGCGAAATCGCGTTCGCGCACGTGGACCTCGATTGGAAAAAGTACGTGGACGTCGATCCCCAGTTCATGCGGCCCGCGGAAGTGGATCTTCTCGTCGGACATCCGGACAAAGCCCAAAAACGGCTTGGTTGGGAACCGAAAGTGAGCTTCGAGGAGTTGGTCCACATGATGGTCGACGCGGACGTTGCGCGCCTCAAGGTTGCGGCCTGACGGATGCGTGTTGTCGTCACGGGCGCTGAGGGTTTCGTCGGCCCTCACCTCGTCGAGCACCTGACGGAGTGCGGCGACGAGGTTTTGGCGCTCCCGGGCCCGGGCTCGACGTCGAGCGCGGACCGCGTCGTGGACGTGGTCGATGGGATCGCGCTGCGCAAGGCTATCGCGCCCTTCGCGCCCGACGCCCTCATCAATCTCGCTGGCGTGAGCTCCGTCTCGCAAAGCCACGCGATGCCGGTCGAGACATTTCGGGTGAACCTTCTCGGGGTCATCAACCTATGCGCCGTGATGCGGGATGCAGCCCCGAAGGCGCGACTGCTGGTCGTGGGTTCCGGTGAGATGTACGGGCTAGGTCGTCCCGGAATACGCGCAGTCGAATCGGATCCGCTCGAGCCGACGAGCCCGTACGCTGCCGCGAAGGTTGGGGCGGAGATCGCGGCTTTCGCATTTCGACGATCCAACGGACTCGATGTGGTTGCCGCTCGGCCGTTCAACCATTTGGGCCGTGGCCAGCGAACGGATTTTTCGGTACCATCCTTCGCTCGTCAGCTTGAGGACGTTCGCGTGCGGGGCGGCCTCGGAGTCCTTAGCGTAGGGAATCTCTCTTCGGTTCGCGATTTCTCGCACGTGCGAGACGTCGTGGCGGCGTATCGGCTGCTTATCGAGCGCGGAGTATCGGGTGAAGCGTACAATGTGTGCAGCGGGGAAGGGCGCACGATGCGCAGCATCGTCGAAGAGCTCATCGTGGTGTCCGGTCTCGATACTCGGATCGAGCTGGATCCCGAGCGCGTTCGTCCCGTTGACATTCCGAGCCTCGTTGGCGATCCGTCCAGACTGCGGGCGCTTGGCTGGAAGCCAAAGCACGCAATCCGGGAGGCGCTTGCGGACGTCCTGTCGGAAGCGCGCTCGCGGCTCGATCCACGCTAACGCTCGTGGTGGGACAAACGAGGACGCCGCGGCTTGCGGAACCTGGACACGGCGGCGTAGCGTGGACCCGAAATACGATACGGACGTGCGCGCGCCTGCCAGCGCCGGGGGCATGACTGTGGAAGTGTGGAGCATCAAGCGTTGGATGGGGACATGACGAGGACGGTGCTGCTGGTTCAAGATCATCCGCCGGCCCGCGAAAAAATTCGCCGGATTCTGCTTGCCAAGCACTTCCAAGTTGACACGGTGGCGGATTATCGCGCAGCAGTGAATTACTTGGCGAACTCGGTGCCGCATCTCGTTTGCCTCGACCTGGCGTTGCCGCGCGAGTCCGGCTTCGAGTTGTGCGAGTACATTCGCAAAGACCCCAAGTTTGAGGCCGTTCCCGTCATGGTCATGAGTGACCGCAGTTCACCCGAGGATATGGCGCATGCCGAAGAGGTGGGTGCGAATGCGTTTCTTAAGAAGCCATTCACGCGCGAGCGGCTGCTGAAGTACGTCGATACGCTTCTCGACGGGCAGCACGCAAGCCGACCGAGCGTTCGCCGGCTGCGGCGCACGGGTGTTCCGCCACCGGTCTAGCGCGACGGGCGCGCGCTCACATCCGCGACGATGCAAAGGTGGTCAGAAGTCTCGGCGCATCCGACCTCGAAATGTTCGAAGCGCAGCGCTGAGTTCGCGAACATCCGATCGATGCGCATCCAGGGGAGTTTGGACGGGAAGGTGTAGCCGAATCCCCAACCTACCTCGCGAAATCCGTCTTGGTACGTGTCTTCGAACTGCGCCAGCAACGGGCTCAACCCGGGCAAGTTCGTGTCGCCGACAATGAGGACGGGCAGCGTCTCGGCGCGGGTGCTCTTCGCCACAACATCGAGCTCGCCCTTTCGAAGCCCGCTGTTGGCTTGAACGTCCGGGCCGGCTGCGCCTTCGAACAATCTTCCCGAAGCGATTTCATTGCGGAGCCCGGCGCCCCGGATTCGGTAGAAGCCTTGTCGTGGCGAGACCGGATGAATATTGTAGATGGCTACGCTGCCGACAGGCGTCTCGCCGACGTAGCGCATGTATCGGGGCGAGTGCATCTGATTGCCGTAAAGGAATCGGTTGGGCTCCTGAATGCTGGACAGGGGAAACCGGCTTGCGACGACGAATTGCCCTGTCGCATTCACGGTCGCGTAGCGAGCTTGGAGCGCTCGGATGAGTGGGTCGTCCGCACCGATGGCGATCTCCTGCATGACGACAAGGTCTGGAGAGTAATGGTCGACGGCCTCAAGAAGAGCCGGTATGCCCGAGTATCCGGAGTTGGCATTGAGGCTGAGTACGCGCATCGTCGGTCCGCTACCGGTGGGCGAGCGAGCGCTGGGCAGCACGAGTCCCATGAGCGGAAAGAGAACCAAGCCGCCCGCGGCGAGTTGCGCGAGAAGCAGCAATCGCATGCGATAGCGAACGAGCGCAATGACCACGAGGGGCAAAGGCACGGCGAAGCCGACTCGCGGAAGATAGAGTGCCGCACCGGTGAACCACCAGCGCTCCCCGACGAATCGGAACGCCAAGACCACTGCCAGGAGCATTGTCGGATAGGCGATCGCCGCGAACAGCACCAAGCGGCGGAAACACGTCTTCATGAGCCGTGCCCTTTCGTCGGGTGGGTCCAGTCAGTGCAAGCGCAAAGCGGGAGTAATCGCCAAACGGGCGCTGCGCCCCGGTCTCGGGCGGCGTTTGCCTGCCGGCGTGTTTTGAGTGCCATCTGTACCGACGGTCCGCTACACTCGTCGGTCTCGGAGAGGTTAGGGTGCATGGATAAGAAGATCCTAGTGACCGGCGGGGCGGGCTTTTTGGGGTCGCACCTGTGCGAGAAGCTAATCTCGATCGGTCACGACGTCCTCTGCGTCGACAATTTTTTCACCGGCTCGAAGCGCAATGTCGAGCACCTGATTCGCTCTCCGATGTTCGAGTTGATGCGCCACGACGTGACGTTTCCCCTTTATGTCGAAGTGGAACGCATCTTCAATCTTGCGTGCCCCGCGTCGCCGATTCACTATCAATTCGATCCCGTTCAAACGACCAAGACGAGCGTGCACGGCGCCATCAACATGCTCGGCTTGGCCAAGCGCGTAAAGGCCAGGATCCTACAAGCTTCGACTTCGGAGGTCTACGGAGACCCGGAAGTACATCCGCAGCCGGAGACGTACTGGGGTCGCGTCAATTGCGTGGGTCAACGCAGTTGCTACGACGAGGGCAAGCGGTGTGCCGAGACGCTGTTTTTTGATTATCAGAGACAGCACGGCCTTGAAATAAAGGTCATTCGTATTTTCAATACGTATGGTCCGCGCATGCATCCGAACGATGGTCGCGTTGTCAGTAATTTTATCGTACAAGCGCTGCGCGGCGAAGATATTACCATCTACGGGGACGGTCATCAGACTCGCTCGTTTTGTTATGTAGACGACTTGATCGACGGCATGATACGGATGATGGATTCCGAAAGTGGTTTCTATGGCCCCGTCAACCTTGGAAATCCGGGCGAGTTCACGATGCGCGAGCTTGCCGAACGAGTCTTGCAGCTGACCGGCTCCAAATCGCGGCTTGCCAGCAAGCCGTTGCCGGCGGACGATCCCCGGCAGCGCAAGCCCGACATTGCGCTTGCGACGTCGCGGCTGAATTGGGTCCCCAAGGTCGCACTCGAAGACGGCCTGAAGGAGACGATCGCTTACTTCAGGCGATTGCTCGCGAGCTGACGGCGTCATAGGGCGGTTTACAAATGGGGTGTTGCACAGATGGCGCCCGTCGTGATCGTTGCCTCCCGAAGCGAGGCGGCTCGTGATCGTGAGCGTGGCACTCGCCGTCTGTTCGCTGCCGGTCCTTTGCTGGACGGCGTATCTCGCTACGCTTGCGCTGCTGTCTCGAGCCAATTCGACCGCCCGATCGGCCGCAGCCCCTCGGATTCGGTTCGAGGTCATCGTGCCAGCGCACGACGAAGAGCGTGGCATTGCGGCAACGGTGGCCAGTCTTCTGGCTGCGCAATACCCTCCGGAGCTCCGGCGAGTCGTAGTGGTGGCGGACAATTGCACGGACCGGACGGCGGTCCGCGCAACGGAGGCAGGTGCGGTCGTCGTCGAGCGCAATGACCCGGCTCGTCGGGGAAAGGGCTATGCGCTTGCGCATGCATTCGAGCGCGTGCTGCGTGAAGGACGCGCCGACGCGGTCGTCGTTGTCGATGCGGACACGACCGTGGGGTCGAATCTCCTTCAGGTGCTGGATGCGCGCTTGCAGGCTGGCGCGCGCGCGGTTCAGGTACATTACGGCGTCGCGAATCGCCAAGCGTCCTGGCGAACTCGGTTGATGCACATCGCCTTCACCCTGTTCCACGACGTGCGATCGCGCGCCCGCGAACGGTTCGGTGCTTCGGCAGGCCTTCGAGGCAACGGGATGGCATTCCCCCTCGTCACCCTGCACGAGGTGCCGTATGACGCATTTTCTCTGGTTGAAGATGTCGAGTACGGGATACGGCTCGGCCTCGCCGGACATCGGGTCCAGTATGCGGGAGAAGCTCAAGTGCTCGGTGAGATGGTCTCCTCCGAGCGGGGATCCCGCAGCCAAAGGCAGCGCTGGGAGGGCGGAAGGTGGGCGCTCGCACGTCGGCAGGCGCGGCAGCTGCTCGGCGAGGCGCTACGCCGGCGAAGTGTGGTGTTGCTCGATTTGGCTGCCGACCTGCTCGTTCCGCCATTGACGTACGTTGCCCTTGCGGCAGTCGGCGGAGCCGGCGCGTCGGCAGTCTGGGTTGCGCTGGGTCATGGCGCCTGGTGGTCGATCGCTCCGTGGTGTGTCGCATTGGCTGGACTCGCCGTGTACATCATTCGAGGAGTGTGGCTGTCTGGCACGGGCATGCGAGGCATACTGGACTTGCTCTGGGTGCCGGTTTATCTCGTTTGGAAGTTGACACTGGCCCGGCGCGCGTCGTCGGCGCACGAGCGTGAGTGGGTTCGCACGACGCGTGAGGAGCGAGAAAAGCCTTGACGGCAGACCGCTCGAAGCTGGCGGTTCGAACGCCGACGTTCGTGGCAATTCTCGGGGCGGTCCTGCTGACGTCCCTCGGTGTCAATGCGGTTCTCGTTCACACGGCGCGCCGATACGTGGAAGAGACAAACGCCGTTCGGCTCGACCCGGCCGGACTGAAGGTATACGCGACCGAGCGCCCGATGCCTCGCGGCAATGGGCCGCTGCTGGTGCTCTTCGGCGATTCTCGTGCCGCCATGTGGCCGGCGCCGCCGACGCCGACGGGCTACCGCGTCGTGAATAGGGGGGTAGGCTACCAAACCACGGCCCAGATTCTGCTGCGCCTCGACAAAGAACTTGCTCCGCTACGCCCAAACGTCGTCGTCGTCGAGGCCGGTGTCAACGACCTCAAGGCAATTGCCGAATTCCCCGATCGACGCGACGAGATCGTCGCGGATTGCAAGGTCAACCTCGCGCGCATTGTCGACGAGTGCCGTCGGATCGGCGCGGCTGTGGTGCTCGTGAACGTGTTCGGCATCGGCGACGTAGCCTTTTGGCGAAGACCCTTTTGGTCGCCCGAGGTGCGCGTCGCCGTAAGGGACGTCAACGCGTTCCTGCCAAGCCTCGTCCGAGAGGGTGTCGTCCTGTTCGATGCCAACGGGGTGTTGGCCGATCCACGAGGCGAGATACAGCGTGCATATCAGGTCGATTACCTCCATATCTCGCCGATCGGGTACGCGGCGCTGAACCAGAGTCTCGTGTCCCTCTTGTCGACAATGGCGAGGTGATATCGATCCGAGTCACGTTCGTCGCCAACGTGGCTCGGCCGCTGCGAGCTCGAGCGCGCCTTGCGCGCCTCCGCCGTGTTCGTTACCCTAAGGAGCCGGTGCGTGCGTGCGATGGGGCATGGGGTCGCGTGTGCACACCGAATGGTATGGGGAGCCCGATGACGCAAGCAACCAATCCGCAGGCATCATCCCCCGGAGGCGCGGCCGCGACGGGCCCCTCGCCTCTGTCCTCGAGTGAGCGCGAGGCGCTCAAGCGATCGTACGCCGAGGACGGTTACTTCATCGTCAAGAACGTGGTGCCCAGAGAAAAGCTTGCGCTTTTTCGGACGAGAATCGTCGAAGAGTTCGAGCGCACCAAACTGTCGGGCCGTCTCATTCACGGCGGAGGTGGCATAAGCGGTCACCTGAATAGCTTTCCTGGTGAAGAGTCTCGCTTTGCGTACGAGGCGGTTTGTGAACGCGGAATTGTCGACCTGGTGAGGGAAATATACTCTCGCCCGTTCGTGACTCCGAACGTCGGCTGCAACTTGAATCTTCCCGACAGTGTAGCACAGCATTACCACGTAGACGGCAGCTTCCTCGACGCCTTCATCGTCGTGAACGTTGCCGTCGTCGACACCGACGTGGCGAACGGCGCCATTGAAGTCGTTCCCGGGACTCACAAAAAATTTTACAAGTACTGGCGCTTCGCGTTGGAAAGGCCACAGCGCTTCAGCAAGCGAATCCCAATGAATCAAGGAGACGTGCTCGTGCGAACATCGAGTCTTTGGCATCGGGGAATGCCGAATCGCACCGCTCTTCCGCGTCCGATGATTGCATTGGTCTTCGGTCAAGAGCAGTCCGAAGTGCAGCGTCGAGATCCGTTTAATGTCAACGAGGGCAAGATGATGTTTTACGAGAACTGGTACCGGCCTACGATGCTCGGGCGAATGCGCGAGCGAACGTTCGTGATGGCACCGTTCACGTATTCCGCTTATCGATTTGTCAGATCGCTGTTCGGGAACAAGGGCTATGCCACCCCGTGACCCGAGAGCCACGGCTGCGTTGCCGCTCTGTCTTGGCGCGCTGATCACGGCATGCCGAGGATCAGATCGACGTTCGCAACGGCCGGCGGATACGACTGAGGCACGTTCGCCGTAACGAATTCGACCGTGTTGTCGCCGGCGACGAGATCCGCCAGGGGGACCTCCAGCATCTGGCCGAATGCGCCCCACATCTGGCTTGCGAATGGGCTGACCCCTTCAACGATCTGTGGGCCTGCAGGCGACGCCATGGTGAGCGCCAGCTCGGCAGCCGTCAGGGGTCGATCAATCCAGGTTCCCCCGTTAATCCGATACCGCAGAGAGAATTGAGAGGGAGTGCCGTCGTTGATGTCGTACCAGCTCGACAGCGCAATGCGGGCTGTGGTCACGCCCGTGAGCTCGACACCCGAAAAATGCAAACTGGCGTTGGGACCCTGCGCCGCGTCTGCCACCAGGTAACCTACATTGACCGAGCCCTGAGGAGGGGCGCTGAATCCGAATGGGGCACCGGAAAAGGCAACCAACGAATCCGGCACCTCGTACTCGCGCCAATTCGCGATGACCGGACCATCGAAGCCGATATTGTCCCAATGCGCGGGCCAGGATTGAAGCTCGTTATTGGGACTGTACTTGAGGGTGGCATGATTGTGCGTGGTGATATGGACGTAGCCGCGAGTGAACGGCAGGTCGACGTCGGCGCTATACACAAGCTGAGGTGTTCCGAACGTCACGCCATCCGGTGAGAAGGGTGTCGCAAACACGGTGATGTTTTGCTGCGATACACGCACCTCGAAATGATTGAGGGCGCCCTGGAGAGTGGGCAGGCAAGGTGAAGCGGGCGCCGGCGATAGGACCGTATCCACGTAGTTCTGGAACACCTGAATGGAATCGAGTGTGAAGCTACCTGTAGTCGAAACGGTCGTCGCTGCGGCGCCGCACGAGTCGGACAGCTGCACCTCGAAGGCGTTCTGCGGAATCACTGCGCCCTCGTCGTTGAAACGGATGGCGAACGACGGCACCGCGATCGGGTCTGCGGTTACGTCGAGCGAGATCCAGCCTAACAATGGAAGGTTGAAAGCCTCGGCGTCGAACACGATTGTTCCGGTTCGCCCCGCAAAATCGAACGGTTGCCGGACGCGGTAAGAGTTCTCTCCGTAGTTTTGCGCCGCCACGGCGACAAGCAATTGCGGACTCGCCACCGTTGCGCTCGGGTCGCAGATGAGCGTGTCGTTGTCCGGAAATGCGGTGGCGAGAAGGCCCGACCGGCAGTTGTCGATAGCGGCAGGCATGATCGGGAAGGGATTGCCGCCGGTCGTCGGCAGCTGCACGACCAGGCGGCTCCCGCTCCATCTCTGTGGATCGAGATCTCCGGCGCGGCCACGTGTCGTTGAGGGGGCATCGAACGTGTCGCAGAACGCCGCCGCCTCGAGCCCGCACCCCGGTGGGGAAGAGGAGCCGTCCGACCCCGTCGCGTTTGAGAGGCCGGCGCCGGACGCCGCTCCGGCGTCGGTCGTCGCAGACGAGCCGGCAGCGCTAGACGGGTGTACCTGCTCGTCGGTATCGGGGGAATCGTGTGGGGCGCCCGACCCGCAGTCGGACCCGAGAAGAGCCAGACTGGTGGCCATTGCACGACCATGCGCACTCATGCGCGTGTCCCTCCTCCTGCCGCTACCTTCCATGAAGGACTCTCCCAATTGCCGCTCCAGTCGAGAGCGGGTCTTATCGTATCGCTGCGATGGCATTCGCGTAGAAGAAAGCGTTGTCGCGCGGCGCACAGGACTTGAGGTAATCATCCCGGCGCCAAAGTGCGCTTGGCCTGGCTTCGCGGGATTGCGAGAACCAAATACGGCTCCCGAACTCCTCCGGGTTCGCGGAGGCGTGGCGCCGACGCGTTGTCGATTTTGCGGTAGCTCCTGGGTGGCCACATTCGCGCCCCCGAACCCACCGCGGTTGTTCCCGCCCAAAACCATCAGTTTTTTCTTCGATGCGCCCGCCGTCGGAACTCGATTTAGCTTACGGTCGTGATGGGACCAGCGTAGCATTGCGGTACTCGGGACGAGCTCCACAATGGCTATTGGCGCTTCTGATGGGTCCATAACGTATCCCAACTCTGTCAATGGTCAGGCGCGGCCTAACGGGCACGGGGCTAGCGGCGGACTCAGCCAGGAGCATGTCGCCCGTCCAGGGGAGCGATTCTCCGAAGAAGGGTGCTCGGAAATGGAAATTTCAGGCACTTTGGGAGACGTTGCCAACATGAGGCGGCTGTCGTATCCAACTAAATGCGGTTACGCTTGGGCTCCGCCGCCGCTCATGCGCGCCCTCACTGAGGCAGTCTCATGATCAAGATCCACCCTGACGCTCAGGTCTCTCCGGAAGCGGATGTGGGCGATGGCACCGTCATCTGGCGAAACGCTCAGATTCGGGAAAAAGCACGGATAGGAAGAAACTGCATAGTCGGGCAAGGTGTGTACGTTGAGTACGGCGTGGTTGTCGGAAACCACGTGAAGATCCAGAACAACGCGTCTCTGTACAACGGACTCGAACTGGACGATGGGGTGTTTGTGGGGCCCCATGTCGTATTCACGAACGACAAGGTGCCCCGGGGCATCAATCCGGACGGATCGCTGAGGGGCCCGGCCGATTGGACCGTCGGTTCGACGCGCGTACGCTATGGCGCCGCAATTGGAGCCTGCGCTGTCGTGGTGACGGGCGTTACGATCGGGCGTTGGGCGATGATTGGATCAGGATCGGTCGTGACCAAAGACGTGCCCGATCACGCCCTTGTGGTTGGAAATCCGGGGCGCGTGATCGGCTGGGTCAGCGCAGATGGTACGCGTTGCGGTTCGCAGGAAGAAGCGGTGGCGCTGACGCGTTCGGAACAGGCAGCGCCTCAGGCGAAAAGGGAGAAGCGACAATGATAGGCATCGGCGTAATCGGATACGGCTACTGGGGTCCGAACCTGGTTCGCAACTTCAACTTGACCGATGGCGCACGGGTCGTCGGCGTTTGCGATCAGTCGCCGGCCCGACGCGCACAGGTCGAAGCACATTATCCAGCCGTGAAAACGTTCGCCGACGCACGAGAGATGCTCGCAGACTCACGCGTCGACGCGGTCGCCATCGCCACGCCCGTGTCGTCGCATTTTGAGCTGGGAATGGCTGCGCTCGAGGCGGGCAAGCACGTGTTCATCGAGAAACCCATCACGACGACCTCCGAACAAGCGTCGCAGCTCGTCGATGAAGCCGAGAAGCGTCGGCTGATCCTGATGGTGGATCACACCTTCGTTTACACGACGGTTGTTCGAAAGATCAAAGAGCTCATCGAGCAAGGAAGCCTCGGTCAGCTTTATTATTATGATTCGGTGCGTGTGAATCTCGGTCTATTTCAGCACGACGTCAACGTACTTTGGGATCTCGCGGTCCACGACTTGTCGATCATGGACTTCGTATTGGGAAAGCTGCCGAGAATGATCGCAGCGACCGGCGTTGCGAGCGTTCCCGGGCAGCCCGAAAGCCTCGGGTACCTCACCTGCTTTTTTGACGACAATTTGATCGCCCATTTTCACGTCAACTGGCTCGCGCCCGTCAAGATCCGTCGCACGATGATTGGTGGCTCGCACAAGATGATCGAATGGGATGACATGCAACTCAGTGAGAAACTTCGCATTTACGACAAGGGCATCACCGTAAACAGCGGGCCGGAGGGCGTCTATCAGCTCAAGGTCGGCTACCGTGCGGGTGACATGTGGGCACCGCACTTGAACAATGTCGAAGCGCTGCAAGTCGAAGCACGTCATTTCATCGACTGTATCGGCAGCGGACGGCGACCGACGACCGACGGTCAGGCGGGCCTGCGCGTCGTACGTATTCTTGAAGCTGCATCCAAGTCAGTCGCGCAACACGGTCAACCCGTCCAGCTCACCCGGTGAGGAGCAAAACAACGTGATACCGTTCGTCGATCTGAAGACCCAATATTTGTCGATCAAGCAAGAAATCGACGCCGCAGTCCTCGGTGTCCTGGAAAGCACGCAATTCGTGCTAGGAACGGCGGTGGCTTCGTTCGAAAAGGCCTTTGCGAGTTACTGCTCGACCGAGCACGCGATTGCCGTGAATAGCGGCACGAGCGCTCTGCATCTCGCTTTACTTGCTGTGGGCGTGGGGCGCGGCGATGAAGTCATTACGACGCCGTTTACGTTCGTCGCGACTGTGTCTGCGATCGACTATGCCGGCGCCAAACCGGTTTTCGTCGACATTGATCCCGAGACGCTCACGATTGACCCTGCCAAAATCGAAGCGGCCATCACCTCGCGGACCAAGGCAATCCTGCCTGTACACTTGCACGGTCGGCCGGCCGACATGGATCCCATTCTGGCCGTGGCACGCCGGCACGGCATTGCCGTGATAGAAGACGCGGCGCAGGCGCATGGCGCCGAATACAGGGGTCGGCGAGCCGGAAGCATGGGCGAGCTCGGCTGCTTCAGCTTCTATCCCGGCAAGAACCTGGGCGCTTACGGCGAGGGGGGCGCCGTCACGACGAATGATTCGGGTTACGCGAAGACGCTCAGAATGTTGCGCGACTGGGGTAGCGAGCGCAGGTACCACCACGACATCAAGGGCTTCAACTACCGGATGGAAGGCATTCAGGGTGCCGTCCTCGGCGTAAAGATGAAGTATATCGAAGACTGGACGGAGGCTCGGCGCCGGCACGCTGCGCAATACGACGCGCTGTTGCGCGGTAGCGTCTACCGTGGCCCTTCGTCCGCCCCCGAATTGCGCGCCGTCTACCACGTCTATGCGATCCGGCATTCGAAACGCGATGCGCTGCAGGGGTATCTAACGCAGCGCGGAATTGGGACCGGAATTCACTATCCCATTCCGGTTCACCTACAGCGTTGCTTCGTCGAACTCGGGCACAAGCCCGGTGATTTTCCACATGCTGAGCGTGCTGCAAACGAAACGCTGTCGTTGCCCATGTTTCCGGAGCTCGCGCCAGCCCAGGTCGAACAGGTCGTCGGCGCGCTGCGCGATTGGCCGGAGCGGTAGCCCACATGTCCTCAGCAACGCGTGTTCTGGTCACGGGTGGCGCGGGCCTCATTGGATCGCACATCGTGGACCTCTTGGTTCGTGATCGCGAGCGCGGCTCGATCGGCGAGATCCTCGTTGTCGACAATTTCGTGCGCGGCCGGCGCGACAATCTGGCTGCCGCCCTGACCCGGGGTCCGGTGACGATCGTGGAGGGCGATATTCGTGATCGCCCTCTGCTCAAGAACGTTATGCAGGGCGTCGACCAAGTGTTCCACCAGGCCGCCATTCGCATTACGCAGTGTGCGGAGGAGCCGCGTCTCGCGCTCGAGGTCTTGGTTGACGGCACTTTCAATGTGCTTGAAGCCGCGGTTGCGGCTCGAGTCAAGCGCGTCGTGGCCGCGTCGTCGGCATCGGTTCTGGGGCTTGCTGAGGAGTTTCCGACGACCGAGCGTCACCACCCGTACAACAACCGAACGCTGTACGGGGCTGCGAAAGCTTTCAACGAGGGGCTACTGCGGAGCTTCAACGATATGTTCGGGCTTGAATATCTCGCACTCCGATACTTCAACGTATACGGGGAGCGAATGGATATACATGGCGCCTATACCGAGGTGTTGATTCGCTGGATGGACCGAATTCTCGAAGGAAAGCCTCCTCTCATATTCGGCGATGGCACCCAAACAATGGACTTCGTCCACGTGGAGGATATCGCGCGAGCCAACATGCTCGCGATGAGGTCAACGCTGAGCGATGAGGTGTTCAACGTTGCGAGCGGCATCGAGACAAGCTTAAACGATCTGGCCATAGCTCTGTTGCGGGTGATGGGCTCGAACTTGCAGCCGGAATACGGTCCGGCTCGCAAGGTGAATGCGGTTCCGCGGCGACTCGCAGAGGTCGGGAATGCGGCTCGCCGGCTGGGTTTCGAGGCCAAGGTCGGCCTCGACGAAGGGCTGCGCCGTCTCGTTGCGTGGTGGCGTTCAGAGAAGAATCGGGCGTCCGCATGAATCGGCCGCCGCCGCCCCGCAGCATTCCGCTTGCCAGACCCGTTACCGGTGAGGCGGAGGCCGACGCTGCGCGGCGGCCTATTATGTCCGGCTGGCTCACACAAGGGCCCGAGGTGGCTGCCTTTGAGCGGGAGTTCGCCGCATTTGTCGGCGCGCGCCATGCGTGCGCAGTATCGAACTGCACGACAGCACTGCATCTGGCTCTGCTCGCCGTGGGCGTCGGACCGGGTGATGAAGTGATCACCGTCAGCCACTCGTACATCGCGACGGCGAACAGCGTTCGGTATTGCGGCGCACAACCCGTGTTCATTGACGTGGATGCGGCGACGAGCAACATGGACCCGGCTCTGATCGAGCGCGCAATCACGCCTAAGACGCGGAGCGTTCTCTGCGTCCACCAGATGGGTATGCCATGTGACGTTCCGGCGATCGTCGCGGTCGCCGCCAAGCACGGCCTGCCCGTGGTCGAAGACGCGGCCTGCGCGAGCGGCAGCGAGTTCGTGCTCGACGGCGTCGTTGAGCGAATAGGGCGTCCGCACGCCGACATCGCCACATTTTCATTTCACCCACGTAAGGTGATCAGCACGGGTGACGGAGGCATGCTCACGACGAATCATGCGCGTCACGACGAACTCTTTCGCCTTCTTCGCCAGCACGGAATGAGCGTCAGCGATCGGGTTCGACACGGCGCCGCCGAGGTCGTATTCGAGGAGCATTCGGTGCTCGGGTTCAACTATCGGATGACCGACATCCAAGCGGCGGTTGGGCGGGTTCAGCTGCAGCGTTTACCCGAGATTGTCATGACGCGTCGTCGCCTCGCCGATCGATATCGCGAGCTTTTCGCCGACGTCGAAGGTCTAGGCCTTCCGTTCGAGCCAACCTGGGCGCGCTCCAATTGGCAGAGCTTCTGGGTCGAGCTGCCGAGCTATTGCGACCAGCGGACCGTCATGCAGGCTCTATTGGACCGCGGCATTGCGAGCCGTCGGGGCATCATGTGCTCGCACAGGGAAGCGCCGTACCGACGCGCGGACCCCCCTTACAGGCTTCCCCATTCCGAGCGAGCTCAGGATCGACGCATCATTCTGCCACTCTTCCCGCAGATGACAGACGACGAGCAGGTGTATGTCAGCCAGGCCCTGCGTGACGCGTGTGACCCTGACGCGCGATGATGCGCTGCGGCCTTTCCCCGTGAGCGTCGCCGAACGACGGGGGAAAGGGGCGACGGCCTGGTATGGGGGCGATGCGATCCCCTGTGCTCAATGAGAGTGAGAGGTGTCGCCTTTCGTCGACGTCAGACGAACGCTGAGCCCGCTCGACGCCTGTCGGAGACGAGCTCGCCAGCTTTGCTCCATCATCGCGCGCGGCGTCGGAGCTGCGCCGATCATTGCTGGGCTTCCAGGGTGTTGGCAGCGTCCAGAACCGCGGGGGCAGGTTCACGATGGCCAATCGATCGGAGCAACGCCCGAGCGGGAAACCGCGCCTCTGCCTTGGGATTGGAACGGCGTGATCGGGACCGGCCAGAGTCTTTCGGTTGGAGCCGAGGCACGCGACGTAACCATGAAGACGCAGCACTTCAAGAACCTGAAGCTGTCGCTCGGCGATAGCGATTTTGATAGCCCGCCGTATGACGCGAATGCACCGGCGCTGTCGGTCGTTCCACTCGTTGAGCCCATTCGTCCGGAGGCGACGCGCTACCCGAGTGCCTACCCGACCAATATCTACGGGGAGACGCCCCACACGGCGATGGCAGACCAAATTTCGCTTCTCTACGCGAATGCCGGACGAGGCGATTACGTTACCGTGCACACGGTCGTCGGCGAGTCGGGTCAAGGGATCCATGCGATTGAAAAGGGCGCGCTCGTAACGTCGACCACCGGGCACGCGTACGCCGCGGCGCTTTTCGAGGTCTCGGCGCTCAAGCGTCTCGCGTCGACCGCCGGCAGGTCATACGGCGTCGCCGCGATCGTCTTGACTCACGGCGAAACCGACGGCAGTAACGACGACTACGAAAACGACGTCGCGCGGCTTCTCGCCGACCTCAACACGGACATCCGGGTCATCACCGGCCAGAGGACGAGAATTCCGCTTCTGCTAACGCAGCAGCAAACGCGCCCCGGCGACGACTCGAGGGCGTCGTCGCTGATCGCACAGTGGAAGATCGGAGTCGACCATGGCGATGACGTCGTGTGTGTGGGCCCCAAGTATCAGTACCCGTACGCCAGCGATCACCTTCATTTGATCGCGAATGGTTACGATCAGCTCGGCGAGAAATATGCGGAAGTGTACTATGAGTGGGTCGTTCTTGGCCGACGCTGGCAGCCGCTGCAACCGATCGCAGCCTTCCGGCGCGGCAGCGTCATCACGGTGAACCTTCACGTTCCCGTTGCTCCCCTCGTCTGGGACGAGCGAATGCCGGCCCCGCACCAAACGTCGCACGCCGCGTGGTCCAAAGGCAGAGGCTTCGAGGTCGAGAGCCGGGAAGGCGAACTCGCGATCGAGTCCGTCGCGATAAAGGACGACTCCGTACTCATCCACTTGGCGACCGCGCCGGCGGCCGCGGATCTGGTCGTGCGTTATGCCGTAACTCAGGACGGGATAGGTTCGCTCGGCGGCCTTGCGACCGGGCGCATCGGCCAGTTGCGGGATTCGGATCCTCTTGTTGGGTACGACACGAAGTTACCTCAATACAACTACGCCCTCTCCTTCGAAATGCCCGTGGAATAGGTCCGGCTCGCATCACGGTCAGGCGGTCGCGCCGCGGCACGCAAAGTGTACAATGAGGCTCTGGAGACGAGTCATGAAACCTTCGTTCGCACCGAACGTCGACGATCGCGGGCGCGCGCCGAGGCAAACGCGCACGCGCATGGGCGCTGCGGTGTTCAGCTCGTTGGTCTCGGCGCTGGGTGCCGGCTGCGTCATTGACCTCAAGCCGGGCGACGCGAATGCGGAGGCCGGCAGCGACGCGGAGATCGAAACCTCTGCCGCCGGCGACGCCGAGATCGAGACCTCTGCCGCCGGCGACACAACGGTCAGTGCGACACCGCTGCCCGGCACGTGGTCAAACGTTACCGGGGAGCTCGCGGGCATGCCCTCGGTGTGCGGAACCGTACAGACCGTCTTCACGAACCTCAGCGAGAATCTCGTGACCGCCGGCGTCGCGGACAACGGACTCTGGGCAAGCAGCAGCCCCGGCGGCGACCCCGACGGAGGCGGCTGGTCTGAGCTGGATATGGGCAACGCGGCCGTGTGCTCGTCGGCCATGCCCCCGGCGTCCCAATGCATCACGAATCGGCCAACGGCCCTCGTTTACGATCCCGCGAACCCGGGTCAATATTGGGAGTCCGGCATTTATGCTCAGGGCTATGCCGTGTACATCACCACGGACAACGGCAACACATTCACCGGGCTCGGCACCAACAACGCGAACACGCCTCTGGCGTTGGGTAGCGATCTGGTCAGCATCGATTTTTCCGGTTCCGATCGGAACACGCTTCTCGCGGGGGGTCACGAAACGACGGGAATGCAGGCCCTCTACCTGTCGACGGACGGCGGCATGACGTGGAACAACGTCGGTGCGAATCTGCCTCCGATATCCTGCACGTACCCCCTGGTCATCAGTCCGATGGAATACTTCGTCGGTTGCGAGATGGGTGGCGTGTATCGGACGATGGACGGTGGAAAGACTTGGGGCATCGTTACGGCGAATGGCGGGGCAAGCGCGCCCTTGTGGGCGTCGGATGGCTCGATCTACTGGGCGAGTCCCACGGGGAGCGGAATGGCGAAAGGGCTCTCGGACGGCGCCACGTGGGTAGACAATGTGGCCTCCGACCCTAACGCGATCACCGGCAGTCATCCTGTGGAGATTCCGGGCGGCCTTATCGCCACGCTCGGGCCGCAGTACGTCGTAGTCTCTCCGGACAAGGGAGCAACTTGGAATCCGGCGAGTGCGGTCTATCCTGCCGGAAGCGTACCGTATGGACTCGTGTACTCGGGCGGTTTCTTTTACATTTGGTACCAAGATTGCGCCACCTTTAGCGGCAACGATCCCGTGCAGTCGGATGCGATCTTCAGTTTCCCGTGGAGCGGTGCGGACGATTGAGTCGCCGGCCTGCCGGCGGCGTGCGACGTCGTCGAACTCGGTCGAACGGTCGGCCATAGCCCGCGGATCGTTCGCAGGCTCACGGATGCCGAACGCGGGTTTACGGGGTCACTTTCAGCGCCAACAATCCGGCATTCCAGCTTGCGGCGTAGAGAATGCGGTGCGTCGAATCGAACGCCATCTGAAACGGCCCGTTGATGAACTGTTGGGTGCCCGCGTTGGTCCAAACCGAGCCGGTGCTCTCGGGAGCCGTCAGATACGACATAGGACCGATGTACGCGCCGGTGTAAAGGGTAGTCCCATCGCCGATGACGCTCGAGTAGCCGCTCAGCGGCGCGACGGCCGACCAGGTCTGCCCGTTGTCCATGCTGAGAAGAATGTGGGGCGTACCGGAGACGTACAGAGCGCCCGCAGCTGTGTAGTAGATTGTGCCACCACCGTGCTGCATGTTGTTCGTGGACACTTGCGTCCACGTGGTGCCGGCGTCGGTAGTCCGCCAGAAGCCCGCCCCCTGCGTTCCAAATAGCCAGGTGTTCTTGTTTCCGATTCCCAACGCGGGATTGTACAAGAAGAAGACATCGTACCCGCCCGTTCCAGCCCAGGCTGCGTTTGGATTGTGCGTTGTCCACGTGTTGCCGCCATCGGAGCTCTCGAGGACGCCCGAGTTGTCGGCTCCGAAACCGAAATCGCTGCCGCTGTTCCAATACCAATGAAACGTAATCAGCACATGGTCGAAATCCGACGGATCTACATCGATGTGGTAGACATCGAAATCGTTGAGCGATTGGGCGACCGATTGGAATCCGGCCGGCATGGCCCAGGTCTGCCCGCCGTCGGTGGTGACCCAAAAGCCATTGGTGCTTCCTCGGACTCCGTCACATAGGTACATGTGCGCCGGGTTTGCGGGATCGATGCGAATGTTGATGGGAGATTGAAACTGTCCGAGCGTCGCCCACGTCGAGCCCCCATCGGTGCTGCGGAAGAGCCCACCGGGAACGGCAGCAAACGTGGAGGTGTTGAATCCACCGACCGTCAGGTAAATGGTGGAGGGATGGCACGGGTCCAGCGCCATTCCCTGGGCAAAGACGGAGTCGCTGCCCGCACCGGGAAAGCTAACGGAAGGGGGGCTAATCGTGGCCCACGTACCCGCCGTGAGCGTCGGCGTCGCACCCGTGGCACCACCCGGTCCGCCGTCGACCGGACATGTCGGGGGGACGAACGGCGCTGAGGTGCTCGACATGGAGGTCGATCCGCTCGGTGCGGCATTTGCGACGCCAGAGCCATTGGATACACCGGAGCTCGGGGACGGGGGTCTGGCGGCCGCTGAGGAAATCGATCCAGAATCGGCGGGTTGGCTCGCGGTCTTCGCCGGGACAGCCGCAGACGGATCTCCGCCACACGCCGCAACCAAAGAGATCCACGCGGACGCCTTTGCAATGGAATTCATGATAGGTGCTCTCAATGGGTGATGTGCAACCACCGTCCCGGCGAGCTCGTCGCAACGAGCGCGGGCGGCCGCCGCAAGCCGCTGGAATGGCTATTCGGCGATATCGTTACCACGATGGCTATTTGCCTTCCGGCGCGGGGCGTACGCGCTTTGGAGCCACGGGGTACGGCCACATCCATCCAGTCGTTAATTCACACGGTGCCGACGGGGCTGGAGACGGGGGTAACTCCCGGGTCGAAAGAGGCTCCGAGGGGATGGGAGGTCGTTGTTTGCCCGGAAGGGGCCTCGAGGTGGTCACGTCTGCACCGAGGTGGTGAGGGGTGCAACGGGAGTCTGCGCGACAGAGAGGCCGTGACGGCGAGTGCTATGCCCAATCCGTCACGGCGTCCTGGCGCACCGGATCCCGATGTTCGTGCGAGTCGTCGGGGGATCACCGCTGCGGTACGGGGGGGGTAGGTCCAATGCGGAGTTGTAGAAATCGCCGCCCCGGATGGTCCGGTAGGAGGCGGGGGCGAGGTAGGCGCAGTCGGTGCACGGGTCGACATAGGTGACGTCCCAGTCCAGGTTCCACTCCCACATTTCGCCGGCCATATCGAGCTGACCCCAGCGGGCAGGTCCTAGCGTCGCCGTCCCCACGGGTGCGATGCTGTTCAATGCGTTCGTACACATTCCGAAGTTGCAGTTGTAGATCGCGTACTGCGTCCCCATGCCCGGATCCGTGGAACCCCAGGGATACTCCACCTGTTGGCTTCCCCCGGCCGCGACGTATTCCCACTCTGCCTCACTGGGCAGGAAACCGCCGTCCCAAATGCAGAACGCGTACGCCTCGTACCAGTCCAGGCAGCTGATCGGCAGCGTCTCCTGGCTCCCCGCTGTGCTCGTCCACGTGCTGAACGGACCGCACGCCAGATTCGTGTTCCAGGTGCCGAGTGCGCCGGGCCCTGTCGCAATGTCGGCATTCCAATCCGCGGCGTCCCATCCCGTCTCGTAGGTCCCCGTTGCCGCGGCGTTGGCCAATCCGCTGCCCCCGTTCAGGTGCGTGTGAATGCCACTGCCATTGGCCGGTGGCGTGCCCGCGCTGCCGGTCAAATACGTCACGAACTGCCGAAACCGAGCCACGGTCACCAGGTACTTGTCCAGCCGAAACGCACTGACCGTCGCCCCGTCCGCCAAGCCCGTGGCCCCGGTGCCGCTGTTCGTATAGGTCCGAGCATACGTACCCCCGGGCACCCCCAGGCTCGTGCAGCAGCTCTCGCTGGCCATACCGCAGTTGTTCAGGCCGGCACCTTTCGTCTGGCAGCTCGCTGCATCCGGGCCGCCGTCGCCGACCGGGATCCCTGCCTCGGGTTCCGCTCCGGCGTCGGCCCCGGCGTCGTTTCCCGTCTCGGCCCCGGCGTCGGTGCCAGCCTCAGGCCCCGCCCCACCGTCCCCTGTCGAGGCGGTGCCGGAGTCAGAGCCTCCGCTTCCCGAGCTTTCTCCAGAACTGCTGGTCGAGGCCAATGAAGTTCCGCTGGCGCCGGAGTCGCTACGTGCATGGCTGCCGATGGCGGCCCCGGACGATCCATGGCCCCCAGAGCTGCACCCTGGCGCGAGGATGGCCAGTGCGACGCCGAAGATGGCAGTGCGGTCGCGGATCGGAAAGGTCAGCAGGAAGTCTACCCCGACGGCCTCGATCGAGTACCCGCCGCATAAAAGAGCACGCGTCAGTGTGTCTTGTAGCACGCGATGGCGCTCGAGTGAAAGCGGGCGCGTCCGGGCACGCGTACGAGGCTCGACGCCTCGTGCGACCGGGCGTTTTCCGGACGGCCGAAGTGCTCGTGCGGATCCAGACGCGACTTCGCCGTATGACGAAGCGGTAACATGATCGCATGGTTTCGGACTGCTTCGTCGAAGTCAGCCCGATCGCGATGCACCGTGTCGGGAGATGGCCATCAGCGGGCTCGCGGATCTTCCAGCAGTGTGGGTTTGGGATCGTGGCGGCACGTCCGAGGCCAAGGTATACGCGACGGCGATGGCCGCGGTGGGTTCGCCTCCTACGGTGCAGCCGAAGGCGGTGGCAGGTCCCCCACGGCCTGCACTTCACATCCCGTCGCTGGATGGATTGCGCGCCGCTTCGTTTTTCGCGGTGTTCCTTGCCCACGCGGGGCTTTCGCAGGTTCCCGGCGGCTTCGGCGTAACGGTCTTCTTTTTCCTGAGCGGCTACTTGATTACGACACTCATGCGGATCGAGGCCGAGACGACCGGACGCGTGAGGCTGGGTCACTTTTACTTGCGGCGGGCGCTCCGAATCCTCCCGCCTTTTTACATCGTACTGCTCGGAGCAACCGCGCTGGGCAAGGCCGGTTTTGTCCACGCCGACCCCCCGCCCCAGCTCTGGCCGGTGGCTGCGCAGGTCCTTCATGTTTCCAACTACTGGCTCGCTTTCAAGGGCTGGAGCGGCATCGCTCCCGGTACCGGCGTCTACTGGTCGCTTGCTGTCGAGGAGCACTTCTACCTGCTCTTTCCCGCGGCGTTTCTTCTTCTCGGCCGCTTGCGGCTCACGGGCTCGCAGAAGGCGGCTTGCTTTTGGGGAGTGTGTGTGGCGGTTCTTGCGTGGCGGTGTGCGCTGGTCCTGCTCCTTCAAGCGAAGGTGGACCGCACCTACATCTGCTCCGACACGCGTTTGGACTCGATCCTGTTCGGGAGCGCGCTTGCGGTCTGGAACAATCCGGCGCTCGACGTGGTCGACAGGGACGCTCACGTATCGGCGTGGCGACGTCTACTCCTTCTCGTTGGGAGTCTCGGTGTGCTGATCGTGACGTTCGTCGTCCGATCCGGGGATTTTCGCGAGACCGTTCGTTACAGTCTTCAGGGCATCGCACTTACGCCGGTGTTCGTGGCGTCCGTGCGCTTTCCTCACTGGTCGATCTTTCGACCGCTCAATTGGCGCCCGATGAAGTTCATAGGCACGCTGTCGTATTCTCTCTACCTTGTGCATCAAGTTGTGTTGGCCGCCGTCGAGCAGCATTCTCGATTGGGCGGCGTTTCGCGCGCCGCCGTAGCGTTGCTCGTGTCGTTCGCGATCTCGTGGATCATGTATCGCCTCGTCGAGAGACCCTGCGCGGCAGTTCGGCGGCGTCTGTCGGTTGCCGGGGCGTGATGCCGCCAGCGTGGCGGGCGACAGCGTCGTCCTCCGAAACCTCGACGTGGACGAAGCCTGGGGCGGGAAGTAGCGTCATACGGGGATGGTCGTGACTCCCCCGCCGGCGTCAGGTCTTTCGCGCGACGCCAACGTCGATTCGTTGCCGCCCGGTAATCCTCCGCGCGCCAGTACGCCGATCCACCTGACGCAGGTCGAGGGCATTCGCGCGCTCGCTGCGTGCGTCGTCTTCATCAATCACGCCTACGCCCAAGTGTGGAACCCGGGCCGAGCGCAGTTCCCGCCATGGTTTCTTTCGCCGTTCACGTACTCGCTGGTGGCAGGCCACCTTTCGGTGACGGTGTTTATCGTAGTCTCGGGGTTTTGTCTGATGCTGCCCGTGGTCGGGGCAGGCAATCGTCTTCGAGGAGGCGCGGTTGCATTTTTCAAGCGGCGTGCGCGTCGCATTTTGCCGCCGTACTACGGGGCGCTCGCATTCTGCCTACTCGCGATCTGGACGATCATTGGTAAGCCCACCGGGACCCTTTGGGACGTTCCGATCGAGCGCAGCTGGGTCGCCATCCTCAGTCATCTCGTTCTGCTGCAAGACCTGTTCGGCACCGGCAAGATCAACTACGTGTTCTGGTCCATCGCGGTCGAATGGCAGATCTATTTCATATTCCCGCTGCTGGTTGGTTCTTGGCGCCGCCTGGGTCCGACCTTCACCGTCTTCGCGGCACTCGCCGCCGGCTATGCGCTGCGATTGGGACTCGGACATACGCGTGTCGCGAGGGCCGCTCCGCAGTATATCGGGCTCTTCGCCATCGGGATGCTTGCCGCCTACATGGTGCGGAGCGACGACACGGCCATCGTGCTCGTGCGAAGACGCGTTCCCTGGCGCTGGGTGAGCCTCCTGTGCATTGCGTTGGTCGTGGCGCTAAGCGATTTCTGGGGTTGGCAGCAGGCCGTGGAGCGATTTTACGTGCTCGATTTTCCTGTGGCCGTTGCCGCGCTATGCGTTCTCGTTTTTACGTCGCTCGATAAATGGAGCATCGCTACGCGCATCTTATCGTGGAGACCGCTGGTCTTCGTCGGGACGTTCTCGTATAGTTTGTATTTGATCCATGCGCCGCTCCTTCAGATGATATGGCAGTACATTCTGGCGCCGGCCCATCCAAGTCCGCCTGTCATGTTCGCGGCGCTCATGGGTCCCGGTGCACTCTCGATACTTGGCTTCTCGTATGTGTTTTTTCGAATATTCGAGGAGCCATTCATGGGAAGGTCCGCGCCGAGAGCCTGGCAAGGGCCCAGGCCGGTCTCCGGCGGCACGGCAGAGGCGCTGGCTGCCGCGCCGTTGCCGGGCCGCCGCGCTCCGTAGAATCGGGCGAAGCGCGCTCCACCATGCTCAAAGGCGAGCGCCGGCCAGCTTGCCGCGAGAGACTTGCGCAAGCAAGCTTCGCAGCTGATCGACGGTTCGTGGCCCAACGAGGGCGACGGACACGCCTTTTGCACCCGCTGCATACTCGATGGCGATGCGCATCAGCGAGGTGCCGTCTTCCAGCGCCTGTCGCCGAAGTTGTGCGAGCTGCGCTTCTCGCCGCGTCCGTTCCTCCGGAGAGTGGCAGTAGGCATTTAGGTCGAGCTCGTCCGCGTCCTTGGCCAATAGACCGTTGGCCAGGCATTCCCGTGCGATGCAGGCGACCCCGGTCGCAGCGGCCGGCGGCAGAAGATCGTCGACTGCCCGCCGCTCGAGCAGGCTTAGCGTGAACTGGAGCGACGAAACGCCTGGATAGCGCAGGGCGGCGAGGCCGGCTTCGATCGTGTCGCAGGACACTCCATAATACCGGATCTTGCCCTCTTTCTTGAGCGCCTCGAGCGCCGGCTCCCACTCGCCCCGCTCGACGACCTGGAGCGGCGGGCTGTGCAACTGGAATAGATCCAAGTAGTCCGTGTGGAGGCGCCGAAGACTGCCTTCGACCGCTCGCCGCAGATAGGGCGCCGAGAAGTCCTGAGCCAGCGAGCCTCGTGCGGCGGCGGACAGACTCTCTCGGCGGATCCTGAGCAACCGGATGGCGGGCCGCAGCAGGGGCTTCAGTCTTGCCGCGAGCTTACGTCGGGTCGGCAAGCGATATCCTGCCTTGCTCGCGATGATGACAGTGCCTCGAAGTCGCCGAAACGCTCTTCCGATGAGCACCTCACTCTCTCCCTGAGCGTACATATCGGCAGTATCGAAAAAGTTGATTCCGGCGTCGCGTGCGACCGACAGGAGGTTGAGGAAACCTGCGGTATCACGCTGAAAGATTCCGCCGACTCGGGCACAACCGAGCCCCAAGGAGGAGACCCGTAGATCCGTTTTGCCGAACGCGCGTGTTTGCACTGTCGCAGTATCTCCTCCAGCGTACCTTCGAGGGAAGCGGATTGCGCGCGATCTCGGTGTGAACGCGGCCAATGTCATTCTGTGGCGACGGGTGGCGGGCGGCACGCTCGTGGCGAAGGCTGCTGCTCGTGTATGCTGCTTGGCGTGAAAGAAGCTGGGCGCGTCGTCGTCGTCGGCAGCGGTCCTGCGGGCGCCGCGGCGGCTGTGTTCCTGAGCAGGGCCGGGGCGGACGTCCTTTTGCTGGAGTCTGGCTCGAAGCACGCAGCGCGTGGAATGACCGTGCGAGTGCGCGGGATTACGGTCTTTCGCGTGCACCCACCGCTGAAGAGACGGCAAGGCGTGATCGCGACGGCCGATCCGGATGCGGGCGTGTTCGAAGAGCTCGCGCCAGGAGGCCTGTCCAACCACTGGAGCTGCGCCGTTCCACGATTCGCGCCCGAGGACTTTGCCGACGCAGAGCGTGCCGGCGAACCGTATACGTGGCCGATCGGATACGAGGACGTCGCCCCGTGGTACGACCAAATCGAGTCGCTCCTTCACATTGCCGGCGCTGCCGACGGCTCGTCGCAGCTTCCTGCGAATCGGGTACGTCACGCGCGGAGGCTGGCGCCGGACTGGGCTGGGCTGGCCGATCAGGCGCAGTGCCGTGGCCGCACGCTGGCTCCGATGCCGTTTGCCTACGGCGCTGAAAGCACGCTGACCCCCAGCGGCACGGTCTTCAATTCGTTCGTGAGGCTGGTACAGCCCGAGCTCCGCGCCGGGCGCCTGACGGTGCGCTTTGGCGCCCACGTCGTCCGCCTCGAATTCTCACCGAAAACCCGACGCGTTGAGGCGGTCTTGTGCCGCGATGCGCGCACGGGGTCCGAAAGCCGACTCGCTTGCCGCGCGGTGGTCCTCGCCGCGGGCGCCATTCGTACGCCGGAAGTCCTATTTCGGTCGTCGAGCGCAGAATTTCCCGATGGGCTCGGAAACAGTCACGGCGTACTCGGGCGTTATCTGCATGACCATCCGCTCGCCAAGCTAGTGGTCGATCTGGGGGCTCCCCTTTCATTTCATCCGCCGTCGTACTTGACGCGTCCGAGGCTCGAGAACGCGCCGCCACTCTACGCAGCGGCTTGCATGCAGTGGAGTGGCGTTGCACTCCTGGCTCGCAGCGTTCTGCAGCGCCATCCGGCTCGGCTCCCTTGGCTCGGCTTCAACGTGTTTGGAACGATGGCGCCGGTACCGGACAATTGGATTGCGTTGGATCGGAAGCAGCGAGGCCCGGACGGTTCAGCCGCGTTGACTCTGCACATTCGGCACCCGCCGGAGGCGAGGGAAGCGTTGGACAAGGCGCGAGACGACCTCGTGGATGTGTTCAGCCGCGCGGGTTTGAAGCCGAGGGTCCGGACGTGGCACTACGAGCGGGCGTGCGAATCGGTTCACTACGGAGGCACTTGTCGGATGCATCGGTTGCCGCAATTCGGCATGGTCGACGGCTGGAGTTGCTTGCACGCCGTGCCCAACGTTGTCGTCGCTGATTCCGCCGTCTTCACGACGGGCCCCGAGAAAAACCCTGTCTTGACGGCCATGGCGCTCGGGGCTCGGGCGGGACATCATCTAGCCCAACAAATCCAAGCCGGCGACATTTGACCGAGACCTGAGATGCCGGACAAAATCAACGTCCTCTTCCTGCACTCGCAGAACGGCTTCGGCGCAGACTCCGCGATCCACGCGCACCTGATGCGCTACCTCGATCGAGATCGCTTTGTCGTTCACGTCGCGAGCAGCCGCGGAGACGGCTCGGGCGTTCCGGACGCACTCGTCAAGTTCCAGGGTATTCCCGACATCCGTTTGCGGCCCACGACGTTTGCACCGGGGTTTCGTCATCGCAGCCTGGCCGCGAGGGTGCGCGGGGTCCGCGCCGCGGCGGCGTTTCCGTCGGACCTCGTCCGCCTGATCCGCTACATCCGGCGGGAACGCATCGACGTCATCCACGGAACCGACCGCCCCCGCGACGCCGTCTACTCGGTCGTTCTCGGCAGGCTGACCGGCGCCCGGTCGGTCGTACACGTTCACGTGGCATGGTCCGACGGCTACAGTGGTCCAGCCAAATGGGGGGTCCGGAGCGCGGATGCCGTCTTCGGCATCTCCCGGTTCGTGACTCAAACGGTCGTCGCGACGGGTACGCCGGGCGAGCGCGTTCACACGATCTTGAACTGCGTCGACCCGTCCAGGTGGGATCCGAGCGTCGATGGGAGCGGCGTCCGTCGTGAGTTTGGCATCCCTCCGAACGCCCCGCTGCTGGCCTCGGTATCCCGACTCTTCGGTCAGAAGGGGCAGCGCGAACTCCTCCGAGCTCTTGCGCTCGTACGGCAGGAAGTGCCTGAGGTTCGACTGTTGATTGTCGGCGACGACGATGTGCACGTGCATGGAAGCTCATTTACCGAAGAACTAAAAGTCCTTGCGAGAGACCTCGGGGTAGATCAGCGTGTCGTGTTCACCGGCGGGCGCTCGGATATCCCGCAAATCATGGCCGCTTGCGATGTCTTCAGCATGCCGAGCTTCGAGGAGCCGTTCGGCCTGGTCTTCTTGGAAGCCATGGCCATGGGCAGGCCCGTGGTCGCGCTGAATAACGGCGGTACCCCGGAAGTCGTCGAGCACGGTCGATCGGGGCTGTTGGCGGCTCCCTTCGACGTCGCCGCGATCGCCGGTCACCTCGTCACCTTGCTCACCGACGGTGAGCTTCGCGCGAGAATGGGAGCTTACGGGAGGGCGCGGGTTCTCGATTATTTCAATCCCCACAGGATGGCTCGCGATGCGCGCGACGCGTACCAAGCCATCCTGAACAAATGAGCTCAGCCACCGAATGAGAGCCAGCGCCGCCTGCGACACCCGATGACATCCCCGAATACGCCACGCTTAAAACATGACATATTCTCCGCTCGTTCGCTCGGGTCGCCCTTGGCCCGGAACCGTCATTGAGGTGGCCGTGAACACGAGTCGTATTTCCGTATCCGTGGTCGTCGCGACCCGAAACCGAGCACACGACGCCGGCCCATGCGTGCGATCCATCTTGGCGAATCCGGGAGACATGTTCGAGGTCGTGGTCGTCGATCAGAGCGACACCGACGCAACCAAAGAGGCCTTGTCGCCTTTCTTCGCCGACCCCCGGTTTCGCTATATTCGAAGCGCAGCGCGAGGGTTATCGATCTCTCGGAACCTCGGAATCGAGGCGACCCGCGCGCCGATCATCGCCTTTACGGACGACGACTGCAGGGTTCGTGAAGATTGGATTCCAAGTTTAATCCAAGTGTTCGGCGCAAATCCAGATGCCGCAGTCGTCTTCGGGCGCGTGACGGTCCCTCCGGACGTGATCGGCCATCGCGGGTATGCCGCTCAGTTCGAGCCCACCACGCGAGAATACCACAATAGCTTTCCGCAGGCTAACGAGCCGTGGGGAATCGGCGCCAACATGGCGTTTCGTCGATCGGTGTTCGATGCGGTCGGCAAATTCGACCCCTTGCTGGGCGCGGGGGCGAAGTTCCCCGCAGCCGAGGAATACGATCTGACCATTCGAGCGCTTGCGGCAGGGATGAAGGTTCTGAATGCGGCCGAGGTATCGGTCCTTCACCTGGGCGTGCGCGAGGGGCAAGTCGCGTCCGCTCTGGTTGGCGGATACGGAGTGGCCATAGGGGCAGCCCTCGCAAAGCACGTCCGCCTGGGCACCAAAGATGGCGCCCACCTGCTCGCAACCTGGCTCGTGAGCCACGGTACGGCCGCCGTGCGCAACGCGATTCTCGGACGACGCCCGACAAATCTCCGTTTCGTCGGTGGAATGCTGGTCGGCGTCGTCCGATCGCTTCGTCATCCGATCGACGCGGCCCGTTTCGTCTACCGGCCGATGTGACGCGTTACCTGCGAGGTCCGGTGCCTCCCCGCGTGGGCGGAGCGGCTCGCGGGGCGTTCGATGGTTGCGCATCCCTCTCGGCTTGCCTACGGTGCCAACGTGACGCGGTTCATCGGATTCCTCCTCTTCTTGCTATTCGTGGACGAGTCCGCGTGCGCTTACAAGACGCATCTGTTCGCGCCTATGGAGTGGGTCAACGCATGGTTACTCGAGCCCACACCGATCAAAATCCGCCCGTTCGACCTGATCGTGCTCGTCATTCTTGTCGTGGGTTCGGCGAGGCGCGATGGCCGCGGGCCGTACGTTGCGCCCATGAAGAATGCGCTCCTGTTGATGCTTGCCACGACGGTCGTGTGGTATATTTTCGGAATCGTGCGTGGCGGAGATGCGCGCTCCGCAAGTTGGCAAACGTACCTCATTCTCAGCACGATACTATTGACCTTCGCGCTCGCGGCAACGTTTCGGACCGCGGCGCATTTTTGCAGTTTGTCGAAGTGGGTTGTGGCGGCCGCCATCTATCGCGCGTTCATGTGTTGGGTCTCGTATTATACGTGGGGACGCCACCTCGTTGGCAGTAGCGGCGCCTTTCTGACCCTCCACGACGACACCATTCCGTGGGTCGTATCTATTTTGATCCTTGTGGTTCAAGCGGTCCAGAAGAGGACGCCACTCGTTATTTTCCGCAACGGAGTCGTCACTCTGTTTTTGCTGGGAGCGCTCCAGTTCAACAGCCGAAGGCTTGCTTGGGTGTCTCTCGCGATGGGTCTCGTCATGCTGTACTTTCTCATCCCCCAGAGCGGCGCGATGAAGCGCATGAGTCGCCGGGCGCTCATATTTGCAATTCCGGCGCTCACCGTCTACGTGATCGTCGGCTGGGGACGAATGAATCCAATCTTCCTTCCACTCCGGTCCATATCGAGTGTTTCGACGAACGAGGATGCTTCGACGTTGGCACGCAACGCGGAGAACTTGGGTCTCATTGCCACAGCGAACTACACCAGCCCACTGACGGGCAGCGGGTGGGGACATCCCTATGCCGCCCTCACGATGAAATACGATATATCGTCCGCATTCGAACTGTGGCAGTACGTGCCGCACAACAGCATCCTCGGGCTCCTGGCGTTTACCGGTATTCTCGGATTTGCCGGGTTCTGGCTCGCATTGCCCACCGCGGTGTTCTTGAACGCCCGAGTGGCGAGCATGGGCAATCATTGGAGAGCGAGGAGCGCAGCTCTCATCGGCGCGGCTCAGCTGGTGGTCTGCGCCAACCAGCTCTACGGTGACATGGGCATCCGATCCATTCAAACGATGTACGTGATAGCCGTCAGTTATGCGATGGCGTTGCGCTTGCCACAAATCGCAGGCGTATGGAACGCACCGAATCCGACACCGCTTGTGGGAGTTCGGTAGGGGTGGGGGGAGTCGGTGGCAAAGCTCATCATCTTGTCGATCGTGCTGGTCAGTTTCGCCGTTCCTATGCGCTTATCCAGGGCACGGAGGCCGCGGAGTGCCCTGCGCCGCGCGCAGGGAATCGTCCTCGCGTTCATCGTCGTTTGGGCGGTCATGTGCCTACGCTGGTACCCTCAATTGGTTTCGATCGAGTGAGGGGCCGTCGGGACTGCGATTCTGCGGTGTGCAAGGGTCCGAGCGGTACGATGCCGTAGCGTCCTGTCGCGGGGATACGGCACGTGAGTCGTCGCCGCCACTCTTGGAGTCTGCAGTAGCACCTAAACCGACGAACGATTGTCGAGGATTGCTTTCGACGCGGCTTGGATCCGGTGCCGGCATGAGGCAGGCTGGCAGAGCATGGGGGAAAAGCTCATCGATGAGAGAGAACACGTACTGGCTGCTCGGTCTGAGCATTTTCGGTTGCTCGTCGTCGGAGAGTTCGGCGCCGCACGATGGCGGTGCGGTCGCGGACGTGGTCGCGAGCAACTTGGTGACACAGCCTCAGGTCGACTCGGGGGCGCTGAGCGTCGGCAGCATCATCGCGCAGGTCGACGGGGGCGTCGTAACGAAGCTGCCCGCGCTTGCGTCGCTGACGAACGTGACGGCGACGCTGAGGGAGGACTCCGTGGGGATCGACTTCGATCCGTTCGATGGAGCCATCGATTACCGCGTCTACCCCTTACCGAACGATGAAGACATCACGGTCAACCCCGACGGTTCCGTGTCCGTACGGAATGCAATCTACCGCTGCGCGGGCGTGCGTCAGACATACGACTTGCCGACGAATCGTACTTCCAACGACTCGGATCTCGTCACCGCGTCTGGGCAGTATTCGTGGGCCGGCGAAGTCAGCACAGACCCGACGCTCGGGTACGTGTACGTTTCGCCGGGTGCGGATCGCGTGCCCGTCTACGCTGTAGCTGGGTACACCACCGGCGGCGAGGTGGGCTGGAGGGAGAGTCGCCTCAAGGTTTACACGACGGACGCGAGCGAGCGGCAAACGTTGCTGAGCCAAGGCTGGCGCGACGACGGTGTCGTATTCTACGCGCCGGCAGTCGCCAGCAACGCGACGAGCACGGTATACGCGTCCCAGACTGCCACGGTCCAACCGGGCCAGGATTGGACTCAGTACGCACAGTATTATTTCACCAGCGCCGATCTCGCCTCGCACTCCGGCGATACGACCCCGCCCGCGGCAGCGTTCCAGGTGCTCACGGCGCAGGCGGCGGAGACCAGGCCTCTTATGGCGGTGACGTACCAGCCGTCCGACTCACACGTCGAGCTCGCGGTGGGACAAGAGCGCTACAACCGGGCGACCGCGCAAGGCGCAACCGGTCCGCTCTGGCACCTCGAGTGGTCGGGGATCACGCAACCGACCACTCTGGTCGTCGAAGCTCTTGCCTCGGGGTGTCCGTTTCAGGGCTTCCTTTCGCCTCAGCATCTCGACGCCCCGCCACACCAGACCTTCTTCACCCTTGCCGACTTGACGGGGACAACGTCTGCGGGCGAAGTATTTGTCAACGGCCAGTACGACCGTCCCGGCACTCCGATCGAGACCTTCTTCGTGGACGGCGGTGTTTCGGCGCTGCAGACCCCGACGGCTTCCCCGATTCCGGTGGCGCGTTCGTTCATTCAGGTCGCCCCCGTGCCGCACGGTCCCGGTGATTGGGACTGGTATCAGGGCTTCACGGTCGGCAGCGACTTCGGCACCGTCACCGCCGTTCCGGGCTGCACGGACTTCAACTGTGGGCGCTGGCAGTCCTCCGCTTTTGACTTGAGCGTATATCGGCTCGATGAGCCTAGCGGCGTCATGGTCTTCACTTATGGGCAGCTGCTCGGACAGCTCTGGGTCGCCTACGACGACTACGCCCAGGACACGACGGGCAAAGTGCGCTTTACGGCTCTTCAAAAGGGAAACATCGATGCGGACCCCACCACGTTCCTGCATGCCACGATGTCCGTGGACATCGTCAGTACAGACCGACGGTACCCCCAGCTCATCATCTCCGATCAGGACGCCCCCGTTCAAGAAGCGTTGTCGCTCCCGAACAACAACACGCTTCTGATTCAGCCGATTCTTGGGCCGTCGATGCGCATTGAAGCCGAAGCGATTCATGGATTGGTCAACGGCAGTCCCTGGGACGTGAACAACCAGGCGCCTGAGCACCGCTTCATCGATTACGACATGGCTCAGCCGGAAAGCGTCACGATACCCACCGAGCCGCCGTTCGAGCACGCAGGGGTCGACCGGATGACGCGATTCGACGTCTACGTGTCCTCGCAACGGATGTACCTTTTCCTCGACGGAACGCCTGCCGGTTGCTCGTTGTTTCCCAGTGGGTTCGTGCTGCAGGGCGCGGTCACCGTTACCTTCGGCGACGTGCTGTATCACGAAGGGGCCCCGGACGAGCTCATCTGCTATCAGCCGCGGCCATACTCGTTTCTCTACGCGCATCAATGCGAGGAGACCAAGCGTCATTTCGACGACCTCGCGTTCAAGAGTGGTGCGGCGGCTCCAACCTGGGACGAGACGCAATTGCCATGCGCCGCCTATTGAACGCGACACTGATGACGCTCGCGTGCGGCGCGGTCGGATGCGGCTCGTCAGGGCGGAATCAGGCCGCCGTGGCGGACGGCCCCGACGACGCGCGCGAGGACGTCGCGGAGGACGTCGCGGAGGACGCGGGAACGAGTGGCGCTGCGGCTGTCGATGCGGATCTCGAGGAAGCGGCCCCGGACGCGGACGATCCGGATGCCGTGCTTAGCCCCGATCAATGGTCCGTGCTGCAAGGTCTCTCCCCGGACCCGTTGCCCGCGTCTCCACCGGATGCGACCAACGGCTTTGCGGACAGCCCGGCGGCAGCAGCACTGGGCCAAAGGTTCTTCTACGATCCGTCGTTCTCAGGGCCTCTCCTGGATACCGACAATGACGGCAGTCTCGACACCCTCGGGACGGCCGGTCAGACCGGTCGTGTGGCCTGCGCCGGGTGTCACATTCCCACCAGCGGTTTCTCCGATACGAGGTCGTTTCAGCGGCAGATTTCTCTCGGCGCCGGTTGGGGTCGGCGGCGCGCCTGGTCGCTGCTCGACGTGGGCCAGGCGAAGCTTCTGATGTGGGACGGCCGGCGGGATGCGCTCTACAACCAGATCTTCGGCCCGCTGGAGACCGTCGTGGAGATGAACAGCTCACGACTCTACGCGGCCGAGCAAATTTTCGCACGCTATCAGGCCGACTACGAGGCGGTTTTCGGTCCGATGCCGCCGCTGGACGACGCGAGTCAGTTCCCTGTGCTCAGCGCCCAGCTGACCGGGTGCCAGCCGCAGAATCCTGCTGCGCCGCAGCCCGTTTGCGATGGGACGTACCATGGCATGCCGGGAGACCACGCCGAGTTCGATGGCATGACAGCGAGCAACCAGTTGGCCGTCACGACTGTGGTGGTCAATGCGGGAAAGGCGATCGGCGCCTTCGAACGCCTTCTGACGTGTGGCCCGTCACCCTTCGATGCGTGGATGCACGGAAGTACGACGGCCGTGTCCCGCTCTGCCCAGCGAGGGGCTGCCCTGTTTGTCGGCAAAGCCGATTGCGTCCAGTGTCACGCTGGCCCTTTCATGTCTGACGAGCAGTTTCACAACGTTGGGCTGGAGCCGCAGATCGTGCAGCAAGCATTCATCGACTCGAACGATCAGGGGGCCGCCAGCGGCATCGCCGAGGCCATCGCTGACCCGCTCAATTCGTTGGGTGTCTTCAGTGACGGAGGCGACGGTCGCTTGCCGGCGATGGTCGTTCCGCAGATGGTAGGGGCCTTTCGGACGCCGACGCTGCGTTGCGTGAGCATGCGACCGACATGGATGCACACGGGCCAAATGGGCTCGCTCGCAGCAGTCGTCGCGTTCTTCAACTCGGGGGGCAATCACAGTGGATATCCGGGCACGTCCGAGATCCACCCGCTCGGCTTGACCGACCTCGATCAGCGTGACCTGGTCGCGTTCATGCAGGCTCTCGATGGGCCCGGGCCGGACCCCAGCTACCTGCAGTCGCCCTAATCGGCCGAGTCAATGGGCCGATCCCAGCCGTCGGCAAGGGCGCAAACGCCGCGTGCCAGCCAGGGCGGCACTCCGGCGACGGGTCGATCGGAGGCGGCGGCCTTTCTCAGGAAGTTGAGGCAACCCGCGGCGACGCCTCGGATCGACCCGGCTTCTTGCCGCAACCCACGGAAGTATTCCATCCCGAATACGAGCCCAGTAGCGCGCATGGCGAGGCGCTCGAAGCCGAGCTCATCGGCGCGTTCGGCGGCCTCGTAGGTGAGGGTCGCGATCTTCTCGCCGAGCGACGGAGCGAGCAAGGAAGGCAGGCAAAAAACGCGACCGGCGAGCGGAAGCGAGAAGGCAAACCTCCATGGATCGGCATGCGCCATCCCGGGATGTTTGCGCGCGATTCGTGGTTCGAGCCTTCCGTGCAGGAGCGCCCGCGCCCGCCATTTTTCAGGCTGAGAATGGTCCGACAGGTGCACGGAGTAGGCAGCGTCCGAGAAGACAAGTTTGACGCCGATCTCCTCGAGATCCAGGCCAAGAGCCACGTCCTCTGCGCGAGGCAAAGACAGATCGAGCCCTCCCACTCGGAGGTAATCTTCCCGGCGCATCGACGCGTTGCCAGTTGCCAAAAGAGTCCCATCTACCTTGACCCGTCCGCTCGCTATGGCGCGCGAGAGCTCGTCCCACTTCAAGCCGTGATAGCGCTCGAAGAGGGCCTTGGCTCCGATGTTTGGATCCGAGGCATAGCGGCCGAAGACGGCCGTAGGGCGGCCGCTCGTATGATACCGGAGGTGAATCTCCAGAAAGTGCGGGGGTAGATCCATGTCGTCGTCGACGAGCACCAGAACTTCGCCACGCGCCTGGAGCACTCCGCGATGGCGTGCCGCCGATGGGCCGGCGTTGGTCTGCTCGAGGACCGACACTGGGAACGGGTACCGTCGCGCCGTTACGTGCTCGCGTACAGGGATCGTCGATCCGTCGTCCACGACGACGACCTCGAATCGGCTGGGCGACAGCGTCTGACCGGTCAGACACGACAGCAACCGGAGAAGGGAGTCGAGACGATTGTAGGTGGCGAGCACGACGCTTACGGTGGGCCCGTCCTCGGTCGGGTTTGCGCCAACGGTGGGTGCCGTGTGCGGCGGTTCGGCGGTCATGGGGTGTGTCCTTCCTCGTTGGGGCCGGCGTCGCATCCCGCCTCACCGCGGCGCCGGACCGTGCGACCTGGAACGTTACGCCATCGATGCCGCGGGCGACAAGATAGGCCCTGGCGAGGCAACGAGGGTGCGCGGCGCACGGCCTTGATCTGAGCCCATCCAGACGCTACTGGATAATTGCCGTGAACCAGTTTCTTTCTCTCCTGCGCGAGCGGCTCGGTCGTCAGCGCGACCAGGCTCTTCTGACACGGCTGAGGGAGGACGCTGCATACCTCGCCGAAGCGGCTTCCGGTCGCTTGCAGTTTCGAGACTGCGATACCGTGGGCGCTTGGGTTCGCGTGATCGGTCGCGTCCATGTCGATAACCGGGGGCGCATCGACATCGGTAGCCGCACGAAGCTGGTATGCGACTTCGCCCCCGTCGAACTCCTGACGGGCCCCAACGGCGCCATTCGCATCGGTGGGCAAGGATCCATCAACTTTGGCAGCGTGATCAGCGCGAACCGGAGCGTCACGATCGGTGACCGTGTCGCCATCGGCCCATACTGCATCATCTCGGACACCGAACTGGGGGATCCCGAAGGCCCTGAGGGCGTCGGCGCGGAGCCGGTCGAGATTGGTGATGGCGTGTGGCTGGCGAGTCGCGTGACGGTGCTGCCGGGCGCCCGTATCGGCCATGGCGCGGTCATTACCGCCGGAAGCGTCGTCACCGGCGAGGTGCCGCCAAGGGTCGTCGCGGGAGGCAACCCCGCGCGTGTTCTCCGGTATCTCGACCGTGACGCCGCCGTCGTCCAATCAAAGGGAGCGGGCGGCGCGAACGGCGCATCGATACAAGAAGTCGACGGGGACCGAGGGCTCCAGAACGGGACCGCAAAAACGTCAGGCGTCGCACGTCCTGAGCCGGCACATCGGGGTCTTCTCGTGTCGGATTTCACCATAGACGAGTTGGCTCGCTTCCTCGAAGCCGGCGGCGAGAGCGCTCCTGTCGCTGCGACGATTGCCCCTTATGGTCAAGTCGTCCCCACGTTGATGTCGGCGAAGAGCGCGGAGCACGACTACGCGGTCGTGTGGACCCGACCCGAAGCCGTCTTGCCGTCATTCGCTCGCATTTTGGAGTTCGAGCAGGTCGAGGAGGAAGTCCTTCTCTCGGAAGTCGACGCGTTCGTCAAGCTGCTACGTGAGGGGCTGCAAGCGTACCGGTTCGCGTTCGTGCCTTCGTGGACGGTTGCACCTTGGCGGCGGGGGTTGGGTCTCGCCGATGCACGCGCTCACGGCATAACGCGCGCTCTCTACGCAATCAATCATCGGCTCGTCGCGCAGCTCGATGAGGCACCGAGCATCTTCGTACTCAACGCCCAGCGATGGTTCGAACAGGTCGGCCGAGGCGCGCACAGCGCCAAGCTTTGGTACATGGGCAAGGTCCCATTTCACTCGGGGGTGTTCGAGCAGGCCGCCGGGGACATCAGAGCTGCAATCGCCAGCCTGACGGGCCTCACGCGCAAGCTCGTCGTGGTTGATCTCGACGACACGCTTTGGGGTGGAATCGTCGGCGACATTGGCTGGGAGCAACTGCGCCTTGGCGGCCACGACAGCGTCGGAGAGGCGTTCGTCGACTTTCAACGCGCGCTAAAGAGCCTCAAGCGGCGTGGCATTCTGCTCGCGATGGTCAGCAAAAACGACGAGACCGTGGCACTCGAGGCGATTCGCAATCACGCCGCAATGGTCCTGAAAGAGGATGATTTCGTCGCGTGGCGAATCAATTGGCAAGACAAGGCCAAGAACGTCGCCGAAATCGTATCCGGTCTGAACCTCGGGCTCCAGTCGACGGTGTTCATCGACGACAATCCTTTCGAACGAGCGCGCGTGCGTGAGGCGTTGCCCGAAGTGTTCGTTCCGGATTGGCCCGACGACAAGCTCGCCTACGCGAGCACCCTCCTGTCGCTGCGCTGCTTCGACACTCCGACGCGCAGTGCGGAGGACGCCGTCCGCACCGAAATGTATGCGTCGGACCGCAAGCGCGAGGAGCTCCGCGCTCAGGTTGGTTCCCTCGACGAGTGGCTCAAGGGCCTCGGAATACGTGTCCGCGCCGAGCCGTTGAACGCCGCGAACCTCTCGCGCGCGACGCAGCTACTGAACAAGACCAATCAGATGAACCTGGCCACCCGGCGGCTGACGGAGGGCGAGCTGCTCGCTTGGACAACCCAGAAGGGTCGCTGGTTGTGGGCACTGTCGGTGTCCGACCGCCTGGGCGATGCCGGCCTGACGGGCATCCTCAGTCTGGAGACGGAGGGAAGTGCTGCGCGTGTCGTCGACTTCGTGCTGAGTTGCCGGGTCATGGGTCGTCGGGTCGAGGAGACGATGACGCACATCGCCGTGGACACCGCCAGGAAGCTGTCGCTAAATGTTGTCATTGCGGACCTGGTGACGACCTCGAAGAACAAGCCTTGTCTTGAATTTTGGGAACGTTCGAGCTTCCAGCGCGAACCGCCGACGCGCTTCACTTGGGACACCCGCCGCGAATTTCCGATCCCCGAGGCGATTTCTCTCGAGCTCATCGCGTGACGACGACGCCGATGGTGAGGAGCCGGGCGGGCAGCAGCGGTTGGGTCGGGCATCTGCGCAACCGCTACACCGACGCCGTCGATCGATATCGGTTGCGCCGGTGCACTGAAGTGGGTGCGCGGCCCGCGCTTCGCGGGGCTCCGTTCGTTCACAATTCAGGGACGTTGCTCATCGGCGACGACTTCCGCCTGAACAGCCATCCCGTTCGGTCGCACCTTTTCGTCAGCGGCGGCCTTCGCATTGGGAATCGAGTTCGCATCGGGGCCGGCGCAGCGATCTCGTGCATCGGCGAGATGGAAATTCAGGACGACGTGTCGATCGGCGCCTTCTCGATCATCTTGGACTCGAACTTTCACGTTGCCGAGGATTTCAGGACCAACGCCGCTCCGAAACGCGTTTGCGTCGGCAAGGGCTCTGCGCTTGGCCACCGCGTCGTCGTCCTCCCGGGCTCGACGATTGGGTCCGGCGTGGTGGTGCGGGCCGGGAGCGTAGTCTCCGGTGATGTTCCCGATGGCGCAGTCGTGGAGGGGAATCCGGCTCGGGCACGGCTGGAGCGGGACAATCACGCCGAGGTCGTCGCATGGGACGTGCCCGCCCTCGTCATGCACGTGCTTGGTCTATCCCGTGTTCCGGACGTGCAGCATGGCCCGGGCCAAATCCCGCAATGGGATTCCCTCGGCGCACTGCGCCTCATCGTTGCACTCGAGGAAGAGCTCGGCATCGCGCTGGCGGAGGACCAGGTGAAAGCCGTGCGCTCGATTCGCGAGCTCATGGATCACGTCGAGGCCGTTCAACGTCGCCAGACGAACCGTTCGGGGTTGTCCCCGTGAGTCGTCCCGGGCCGAGGGCTATCGTACACGCGTGGCGCGCTATGGTGAACGCGGTTCGAGAGGACCATAGAATGCTCTGCCATTACGACGCGAAATACGGGGCCGAGCGGATTCCTGTCGAATCCGCATTGGCGAGAGACCTCGTGACCCGTATCGGCTTTCAGATGCTGGCAGCGTACCGAACGATGCGCTTTTTCGTAGAAGCGGGAGTTCCGCTTGCACCTCAGATCGCCTCGAGGCTGATTCGCCACGCCTATGGATCCGACATTCACTGGCAAGCGCAGTTCGAGCCCGGAGTGGTGCTCGTTCATGGCATGGGCCTCGCTGTCAGTCGCGCCGCGCGCGTCGAGCGTGGGGCGATACTCTTCCAGAACGTTACGCTCGGAATGAGTGCGGACCCGCGCAGTGGAAAGATCGGGGCGCCGGTCGTTGCGACCGGGGTTCACGTGGGGGCGGGAAGCACGATCGTCGGTCCGATCACACTCGGTGCACGTTCGAAGGTTACGGCGAACTGTTTCGTCCGAACGTCGGTCCCGCCCGACTCCATCGTCCAGGCGCCGGTGCCTTCTGTCTCGTCGCGCCTGGCGGGAGAAAGGCCCGTGCCCTTGGATTCGGAGACATGACGCCGAGCCGCGGGGCGCTCGACGGAGCCGGCGCTGGCTCGGTGAGCCCGAGGCGGTTCCTGCAGCTTGGCCCGGTGCGGATCGACTCGGTCACGCAAGGCGAGGCTCTGGATGTGGTCGAGGCGCTCATCGCGAAGGGCAGGGGTGGCGCGGTATTTACGCCGAACGTGGACCACGTGATGATTGCTCACGAGGATCCCGCCATGCGTTCGGCTTACGGTCGGGCCGATCTCTGCATTGCGGACGGTATGCCGATCGTTTGGGCGTCCCATTTGCTCCGTTCTCCCATTCCTGAGCGGGTTGCCGGATCCGACTTCGTTCCGCTCCTCTTGGCCCGATCGGCCGCCCGCGGGTGGGGCGTGTATCTCCTGGGAGGCGCGCCCGGCGTGGGCGAGACGGCACGCCGGAAGCTCGGCGAGCTGCTTCCCGATCTCAAGATCGTTGGCGTCGATTCTCCCCGGTTCGACCCGGACGAACCGCTCGGGCGTCAGGCCGACGTGGTCGAGCGCGTCCGGGCGGCGCACCCTGACCTCGTGCTCGTCGCGTTCGGGGCGCCGAAGCAGGAGATCTGGATCGACCGCGCTCGCGACGACCTACGCCCGGCGGTCTTGCTCGGCGTCGGTGCCTCGCTGGACTTTCTAGCCGGCGCGGCGCCCCGCGCCCCACGCTGGATGGCACGGTCGGGGCTCGAGTGGCTCTTTCGCCTATCCCGTGAGCCGCGACGCTTGTCGTATCGCTATCTCGTGCGCGACCCGAAGTTCCTGCTGGTTCTCGGGCGGGCTCTGTTGCGAGCGGGCCAGGGCGGCACTTGAGGCGCCGAGTCCTGTCTGTCAGTATTGGCCCCGATGATAGGGAGAGCGTCTGAGTGACGAGACGACGAATGGCTCTGGCCGTACAGGGCCGTACCATAGACCGTCCCCCTCGCGATGCCACCGGGGCGACTGCACCCCGCTGGCAGTTGTTCGACGATCTGTTCGACAGACGGTACGACGAATCGATTCTCGGTGACGTGCCTACTCGCCCCACGGCACCGAGGATTCCGGGATGGGCAAGGCTCGCGGCCGAAGTGAGTCGCCGTCGCCGGGAATACGACGTGATCGTGACATGGAGCGAGCGCGTCTCGTTGGCCTTGATGGCGCTCGATCGCTTCTCGCCTGGAAGCAAGCCGCACGTAGCGATGCTGTATTGGTTTTCCAGACCGAGTGTTCGGACGGTACTTGAGGCGTTTGGCAGCGGGCTTCAGGCCATTGTGACCTGGAGCTCGGTGCAGCGCGCCTACGCGATCGAGAGGCTGCGGATCGCCCCGGAAAAGATCTACCTGGTGAAGCACTTCGTGGATCAGCTGTTTTGGAGCCCGCGTGAGCGGCCGCTCGAGATGATAAGCAGCGCAGGGGCCGAAATGCGTGATTATCCGACACTGCTCGATGCCCTACGCGGCACCGACCTCCGTTGCCACATCGCAACCGATCACGTGCGCGTGGATCGTTTCGGCTTCGGACACCGCGTGAGTGCCGAAGTCTTCGCCCGCCTCGCAAGCGACAACGTGACGGTCGGCCGTCTGCCGCTCACCGACCTCCGCGAGACGTACGCGAGGTCGCGGTTCGTCGTCGTCCCCTTGTGCCGAACGGACACCGACAACGGTGTCAACGTAATCCTTGAGGCGATGGCCATGGGCAAGCCGGTCATCTGCTCCCGCACGAAAGGACAGGTGGACGTGATCCAGGAAGGGGTAACGGGTCTGTTCGTTCCTGTTGGTGATGCGTCTGCGCTGCGCGCGGCGATCCTGTCTTTGTGGAACGATCCCGACCGCGCCAGCGCCATGGGGCGGGCCGCGCGTGCCTATGTGGAGAAGCACCACACGCTCGACAAATTTTGCGGCGAGGTGAGCGGGGCGATCCATGCGTCGCTCGACGGCCGCGCCGCGGCGTTCGATGGTTCGGTGCCGACGGCCGTATAAGTGCGAGTCGTCCCACCCCGGGCGTGGCGCAGACCCATCATTCGGGTGCGCCGCCCACAGGCGCTGTCGCATCCGGGACTCGAGCTCGGGAAGGGCCCCGCCCGATCGCTACAGTTCGCGACCGACGTTGCTCATGACCTGGGGACCCCGGTCTCCTGGTGCGACGCGAATTCGGCCACGAGGAAGCGAAGGCCGCCCTTCAGTTCGCGCAAGGTGCGAAACGGACTCTGCTTTGTCATCAATTCCAGCCAACGGAGCAGGTAGACGCGCGACATGGGCCGATTGAGTATCGTCTTCGTGTAGTAGGCTCCCCGCGCGACATCGTAAACCTTCAGGAGTCGTCGACCTTCGAATCGCCACGATTTGCGACCATGATGGTGATAAACGACCGGCCGCGGATCGTACGCGCCCTTCCACCCGAGCGCCGAAGCGCGAGCAAGCAAGTCGACGTCCTCGCAGGCGAACGGGGTCCCCGCACCGAAGCGATCGTCGAATCCGCCGACGGCTTCGAGAACCTCCCGTCGCACGGCGAAATTCGCTCCCTGAATCAGGCCCGCCCGGATGAACGTTCTTGGCAAAAGCTCAACTCGTTCGCCCAGCTCCTGGATGGTCAACCGAATGTCGGTGCTGTCGAACAAGAGCACCCGCCCGCCGATGAAGCCGATCTCTCGCTCTGCAAAGCACTCCATCATACGGCTGATGTAGTCTTCTTGCGGATAGCAGTCATCATCGGAAAACGCGATGATCCTCCCGGACGCCGTTCTCCAGCCTGTGTTCCGTGCCCGCCCGAGCCCGGGAAGCCCTTCGAACGTCACGATGGCGCGGGCATGCAAGCCGCCTCGCGATTGGAATTCCCGAAGAACGGACCTCGTCGAGTCCGTCGATCCATTGTCGACGATGACAAGCTCCCACGGTATTGCGGTCTCGATTCGCTCCAGTCGACGTAAAGCTTCAGAAAGTTGAGAGGCGCGATTCCGCGTGCATATCACCAAAGAGATGTCCATGTGCTTCGTGGCCTCGCAGATCTCGACGGGTCTGGGATGGATGGCATCTCGCAGCGCGCAGGTAGCGCGGCTCGCGGAAAGCCGCTTCACGATACTCCAAGGTGGGCCGGGTCGGGTCCAAATGCGGCACCGGGGTGCCGTGGCTCGCCGGCTCTCGTTCGCTTCCGTCTCCGTGTTGGATGGCCTCGCGCGATGCGGCGCTCGAACGGCGTTCTGGACGGGACGTTACTTTGGGGCGCAGCCGTGCATGGGCAATCGCTGGCTCGATGCAAGGCGGAGGCGCGAACCGGAAGCCGGCTCTTCCGGCCATGCGGTCGTGGATCTCGGCCCCCGAAGCCGCTGGGGTCCAGAGAAGAAATCCCTCGTCAAGGCTCAGGCGATTGTGGGATCTTTCGGGCGAACATGCGGGTGGATCGCAGATCGTTCTGGGTGAGCACGACAGCGGATTGGGTGGCTTCTTGACGGCGAAATCGGTCTCCTCGAACCCACGGCGTCTGGTGCTCCGCAATGCGCTTGTCTCAATGGGTGCGCAGGTTGTCGGGACTCCTCTTTCAATATTGTTGACGGCGGTGATGGCTCGCTATCTCGGAGCCAGCGACTTCGGTCGTGTCTACGTGGCTTGGATGCTCACCTCGTTCGGATTCTTGGTGGTCGAATGGGGTCAAAGTGCTGTGCTGACTGGAAACGTCGCGCGCGATCGCACCGCTGCTGGGGCATTGCTGGGGACGGCCTTGCTCTGGCGCTTTGTCGTCGCACTCGTCGTTTACGGCTTGTTGACGGCGGGCTCCGCCGCCTTGCGCTATCCGCGCGAGTTCCAAATGGTCCTGGCACTCGTCGTAGCGCAATGCCTCTTTCAAACCCTGACGAGCGCTTGTCAGGATACGGTGCGGGGGTTCGAGCGAACCGACATCGGAGCCTACGGTCAGGTTGCGCAGCAGTTGCTCGCCGTCGCGTTCGTCGTGCCCACGCTATGGCTCGGAGGAGGCCTCCGGGCAGTGCTTTTGGCGCAAGCCGCGGGCTCTGCGGTCGTGTTGCTACTCGTTGCACGCGTGTTGGGGCCGGTCGGGGTCGGACGGCTAAGACCGGACCGCGACGCCCTGCGGGTTCTGGTCATTCAGGGCACGCCATTCCTGCTCTTTGGTTTCTCGATGGCACTGCAACCGAACGTCGACGCGGTGCTGCTGTCCAAGCTCGCGCCTGCCGAGGTGGTGGGATGGCACGCAGTGGCGCGTCGCCTGATCGGTGCTCTCGTTCTCCCTGCGAGCCTTATTGTTGGCGCCCTTTACCCCACCCTGTCGCGACTGCACGCCGGGGACCGTGCGGGGTACACGCAAACCGTCCGCAGCGCGCTTCGGGCCACAATCGTTCTCGCCATTCCTATTTCGCTCAGTTGTGCGCTCTATCCGGGTCTCGGCATTTTGCTCTTTAGCCGAAAGTCGTATGGGGCGGCCCAGGCCAATCTCGTCGTTCTCTCGGCTTTTCTTCTGCTGATGTACGTCAGTATGCCACTTGGCATTTCGATCCTGGCTGCGGGACGCCAAAAGGTCTGGGCAGGAGCGCAGTTCCTCTGCGTCGTTGTAAGCAGTGTGGTCGATCCGTTGCTCATCCCGTGGTTCCAGTCACGGATGGGCAACGGGGGGCTCGGGGTATGTGTTGCGAGTGTCGTGAGCGAGCTGCTCATGGTAGCTGCGGGGGTCTGGCTCGCGCCCGCCGGGATCTTCGATCGTGGCTTGGTGCTCGGGATGGCGCGCGGTCTTGTCGCCGGCGGGGTCATGAGTGCCGTTGCGCTGGCGCTGTCGCGCGTGTGGGCGTTCGTAGCCGCTCCCGTGGCGGTGACGTCGTACGGCCTGTGCCTATGGGCGGTGGGCGGTGTTGGCAAGCCGGAGCTCGCACTTCTGCGAGAGGCGCTGTCGAGGAAGGTGGACCGCAAGTGAGCACCCGTCGCTCATCGCCTTCTCCGCCAGGTGCCGCGGACATCCGGGCACGGTCTCGCGCCCTCTGCGCGTCGACCACGGTCGGAACCCTCTCTCGGACGTGAGGAGAACTATCCTAGCGAGCGACGGCAGCTTGTGCGCGTGCTACGGTATGGCGGCGACCGGTTTGTCTCGAAGCGACTGAATCGCGACATTTCCATGCCACCGACGATCTCGATTGTTATTCCCACCCGAAATCGTGCAACGCATCTCGCGGAATGCCTGGAAGCAGTGCGGGTCGCTGCCGCGGACCGAGACGTTCAGGTCCTCGTCATGGACCAGAGCGACACCGAGGACAGTTTGAAGGTGGTCGAGGCGCTTCAGGACGGACGCTTTCAATATCACCGCATGCCGCGGCCGGGCGCGTGCCCCGCTCGCAATTTCGGCGCGGCGATCGCGCAGGCGCCGCTGGTCGCCTTTCTGGACGATGACTGCTGCCCTCAGCCCACGTGGATCGAGCGTATCCTGACGGCGTTCGAGCGAGATTCGACCTTGCAGTTCATCTTCGGACAGCTGAAGGCGCCGCCAGGTGCTGAGAACCAAAACGGATCGTATCCGGAGTTCTTGCCGTCGACCGATTGGCAGCGACAGCGCGGTCGACGTCGAGTTGCGATGGTCAGCGCGGGCGCCAACATGATCGCTCGCAAGGAATTTCTCTGCCGGATTGGCGGCTTCGATGAGCTTCTCGGGCCCAATCGCCCTGCGGTAAAGAGTAACGACTCGTCTCTTTCCTACAAAGTATTTGCAAGCGGTGCCAAATGGATAGCTGACCCCGATATCGAAGTCATACACACCAATGGGTTTCGATCGCACTCGGATGCGTTGAGGCTCTTCGTGGAATACGACCACGGGCTCGGAGTGAACTGGGGGCGTTTTGTGCGTCGCGGAGACCTGCGAGCCGCCGGCTATTTCGCGCTCGAGCACGGCGAGATGACGTGGAAGTTGCTCGCTCAAATTGTTCGGCTCGAGCGACCGCGCGGAATACGACATTGGGCTGCGCATCTCAAGGGCTTTTACGATGGGTTGCGGCTCCCCGGCGACGTTGGCCACGTCGACGGTTCCAAGCTTCGTCGCATGGGCGAGACCGGAAAGCTCGATGCCTAGGGACGGCCTGCAGGGAGTGCTGAGATGCAGACACTGAGGGGCCTGATTCGTAAAACGGGTCTTCGTCGCCAGCATGTGGCCAGCGCTCGGATGTATTGCGAGCGCAATGCCCTGGCCTGGTGGGGTAGGCGGCGAGAACGAAAAATCGGCAGGATTCTTTGTTACCATTCGGTCGGTCAGCCGCTTTTTGGCGTGAACGACGTGAGTCCGGCCCACTTCAGAAGGCACATCGAACTAGCGCTCGGCGCTGGGCTGCGGTTCGTTCCCGCTTCGGACCTGGCGCGTGATGGCGGCGGCCCCAAGGACGTGGCGATTACGTTCGACGACGGGCTCCGCAGCGTCATGCGCAACGCCGCGCCGATTCTAGCCGACTACAACATACCGTGGTCGCTGTTCGTGGTTTCGGATTGGTCGGACGGCAAGGGACCTTGGGGCGATGACGTGTTTCTCGGCTGGCGGGACCTTGAGCGTCTGATCGCGGCTGGGGTCGAAGTCGGAAGTCATTCGGCCACCCATCCAGACTTCACACATCTCGACCTGCCTCGGATCGTCGAGGAATTGGGCTCTTCGCGACGCGTCATTGAAGACCGATTGGGTATCAAGGTGGAGACCTTCGCGATACCCTTCGGACAATCGATGAACTGGCCCGCCCGAGCGGCGCAAGCAGCTCGCCAAGTGGGGTACGAAGTCGTGTACGCTCAAGCGGAGGAAACCCGTCCGATCGGAACGATTCCGCGCACGTTCGTCACGCGGTTCGACGGAGATTTGATCTTCAACGCGCTGATGACCGGCGTCTTCGATCGTTGGGAGGAGTGGTATTGATGCGCGGCTCTTGCCCTGATTTGTCGGCCAGTCGTCCGCCGGTCGCACTCCGCAGTGCGGCCGAGTTCGAGACGACGTGCCCCAGGTGGAGGCCATGACTGCAACGGACCGAAACGTGAGCGGGAATGGCACGACGCCGCCGACGCTTTCAGTCGTCGTTCTCAATTACAATTACGAGCGCTATCTGAAGGGATGTATAGAGTCCATTCTCGTCCAGAGTTTTTCGGATTTCGAAGTGATCGTGATTGACGATTGCTCGAAGGACGATTCGGTAAACGTCATTCGAAAATGCGCGGAATTGGATGCGCGTGTCAGGCTCGTGGCCCACGAAAAAAACGCCGGTTTCGCACGGTCGCTGATCGAAGGTACGGAGCGGCTGTCCCGCGGCGAGTTTTTGATGGTGATCTCCGCCGACGATCTCGCAGTTCGACCGGACGCGTTTGCAACTCAAATCGACTTGATGAGGCGGAACCCGCAGGTCGCTTTTTGCTTTTCCGGCGTCGAGTTGATCGGTCCGAATGAGAGTACCGTCGACAGGTCGTTTGGCGAGGAGACTGTGTGCGATCCAGCCCAAGCATTGAGAGTGATCTTTGACGGCCACGCCAGGCCAGCCCATTCTGGGACGATGATTCGGGCCGCGTCGTATTGGGCGTGCGGTGGATATCGGCGCGACATCGCGATGGCGCTGGATTTTGCGATGTGGCTCGATCTCGCCATCGAGGGTGGATTCGCGTACACTCCGCTTGCTCTTTATGGCTACCGCGTTCACGGACAACAGATGTCCGTCGCGCTCGCGGGCATTCGCAGGAATGCGAAGGAAGTGAGGGCGATATTGAGCGACGCGTGCGCGAAAGGCGTGCAGCGGGGACTCGGCACCGGAGGCATGCAGGAGCGAGCCTTCGTCTCGCATTTTGAGGCCTACGCGGTGAACGAAGCCGCCCATCGCAGCCGAAGGCTGGCCGCCTACCGTGTGTTGGCCACCGCGCTGGAGGCGCCCCTCGCTGCGCTGCGCTCCAGGATGCTGTGGATTTCGGTGCTTCGGGCGGCGCTCGGTGCGCGAGGATTTGCGGTTGCGAAAAGTGTCTTGGGTAGGTAGCTGCCGTCGCGCGACACCATCAGGGTTGGGTCACCGTGATGTAAGCAACGTTCATGGTTTGGGGCAAGGTTGCGGAACTCACGGAGCCCGCGACTCCGCCGAGAGCTGTGTCGATGATGACGAACATCGGCGTCGACGGCACTCCGCTCGAAAGTGTACAGGTTTCGGCCCCGTCAATGGTCCACACGAGCGATCGAGCGGTCCACACGAGGCGGTACACGTGAAAGTTTTGGGTCACGTCTGAGGTTGCCGCCGTGCAGTTGGTGTTGACGGCACCGCCAATCAGCGCTTGGTTCACGTGCACGTGATCGCTATTGATTATTTCGGTTATGTCAATTTCTTCCGAGCCGGGGTTTGGCCAGTCGCAGGTTCCCACGTTGTCTGCTGTCAGTACATTCGAAGCTTGGCAGTCTGACCCCAAGAGCCAGACGGCTGGCCAGGTACCTTGGCCACCGGGCATCTTGGCCTTGAACTCCACCGTTCCGTACGTAAAGTGAAACCGGCTCCACTGGAGCATGCCTGAGGTGTAGGCCGAGGTACTCGGCGAGTGGGTCGAGTCGCCGCACGTCTGGGTCGCGGCCAGTGAGGTGACCGCCAAGCCCGCGCCGGTCAGAAACACGTTGGCCGGCAGATAGCATTCGAGTTCGTTGTTGCCGTAGTCGCCATGCCGGCTGAGTGCGACCCAGTTCGTGCTCAGCGTCGCGCCGGTAAAATCGTCCGAGAAAATCGCGTTTGAACCAGTTGCGGCGCTCTGGGAGGGTGCCGCGTCGGAGAAGATCGCGCCGTCGGAGGATGCGGCGTCGGAGGAAGACGCGCTCTGGAAGGAGGTGCCTCCTTTGGAGGAAGAGGCCGACGGCGCCGCACCTTGGTGGCTTTGTTCGCAGCCAGCGTTCACGCGCAGGACGACAAGCGCGAAAAGAGCCATGTGAAGTGCCGTGAGCCGTGTTGCAACCACTTCCAACGCCCTCCTATCGCAGGTGGATGTCGAGGACCGCAATCGACCACGGGGGCAGAGGCCATTCGCCAGCGGCCCCGGCGTCCGGCGCCGAGCTTGCTTGAACCGCGAGCCCCGGGGAGCCGTTGGTGTACGCGTAGGTCTGCCAAGAGGCGATCGTCCCGCAGCCGATCAGATCCAGGTCGGCTACGACCGGCGCACTGGGCGACATGTTGATGGCCACGACGACGACGTGCTTGCCATCCGAATCTCGCGAGACGAAGAGCGATACCCCATCGGGGGATGACGTGGGGACGTACCAGTCGAGGAAGTGGCCCCCTTTGCCGTCGAAATTGCGATACGCGAGGAAGGCGACGCTCGAAGGTGAGCCCCACGGAGGTGCCGTCCAATAGAATGCCGAGGTGACGCCGAACTGGGCGAACCGCCCGAGCACTTCGGCCGTTGCGAGGGCGCCGGTAATGTCCTTCTCGCCGCCGAAGTTCCACTCACCAATCGATATCCCTCTTCCAGGATAGTTCGTGTCGACCCACTCTCTCATTCGCGGCAAGAGGCGAATCGTATCCTTGATCCACGATTCGTCGACGTACGAGGGATCCCAGAGACTTCTCGTGGAGCGCAGCCGCAAAAGCTGGGTCTCTCGGTCCGAGCCTCCTATGCCGCCGGCATAAACGTTGGAGGCCTGTGGATAATAATGCAAATCGAACACGTCCAGGAGGCGCGTTCCCGTCTTCTGCTCGTGTTCGTGGAGCTTTCGCAAGTACCAGGCCACGAGCGGCACGTCCCCATGGGCCAGACGGTCCGCACGGTGGCCAGCGCCAGCGAGATCCAAGGCAGAGTAAAAGTACCCGGACCACCCCCATTCGGCCGGACCGGCGATCAGAGCGTCGGGATCGCCTTCTCGGATGGCGCCAGCGTACTGAATCGTGCGGTCGAAAAGCTCGTCGTACCCGACTGGGTCGGGATGCACGTCGCGGTGCGTTGCGTGCCAGAGCATTGGCTCGTTGTCGAGAATGTACTCGTAAACGCTACGCCTTCCTGCCTTGGCGTCGCTCGCGTGGATGGTCGCCACCCAACGCTTGGCCCAGTCCGGGGGAGCTTGCGAACTGGTTCGAGTGGCGGGTCCAGGCGCGATGTTCGCGCCGGATGGGCTGACGCCGTTGCCCGCATCCGAGCGCCACGGGTCCGTCTTGTTCTGGGGCCCGAAGACGGACACAGGAAATGAATACGACGTTCCGTCCTTTGCGACCCAGCCGATCATCGGAATCGTGAGCGCTGAGGCAGCCTGATGCGCGGCGCTGCTCGACAGAAATTCCGTGTAAGGACCGCCGGAACGATTCTCGAAGAACCAATCCTGGGCCGCATTCGAGAAGTGGGTCTCCCAGTTGTAACGAGTCGTCGGATTGCCACCCCATCGTCGAGCGGTAACCCGCATCCTGTCCCAGCCATCGTCGCCGAAGGCGATGCCGTAGATGTATGGGCTAATCTTGGTGGCCTTTGCGTCGCAGGCGATCCGAGAGCGCACCCGCCTCCCGTTCGCTGCAGCGGTGCTGCTGCTGGCTGTACCGGCAGCCTGGGCTACGCTCGCCGGAGCCGAGGCCTTGGCGAGCCCGACGCTGTCGATCGAGACCCACTCGTCCGCGAAGGGCCGAAAGGGCTGGAAGATGAGGCGATCGAACCGCGCCCCGGCTGGATTCAGCTCCGACATCGGGACAAAAACTTGTGCCCAGCCATCGCCGATCTCCGTGCGGTGATCGGGCTTCAGCTTGATGTTGGGGAAGGTACGTCGATCGTCCGAGCCAAGGCGAACTTGCAGAAATTCCCCTTCGCCGGCCGGCTCCTTGACGCGAAAGAGCAGCCCGCTGTAATGACCGTCGAGCCCGGGGTTGGTGAGCACCCATTCGCCCGAGGTGCCGAAGTGGATCTTCGCCGGACCGGCCGCACTCAGGTCCCGGGGTGCAGAGCCGAACTCCTGCCACCCGGCCTTGATCGCCCCGTCGTATGCCGATTGGGCGACCTCCCACCGCTCTGGCGCCTTGCTCGGGGCCAGGTCCGGCGTGCGCGTCGGGGTTTCGGGGCAAGCTGCGCACAGGATACCCAGGGCGACAACCCCCCAAGCTCTTCCAATCAGGCGCGACGACGTGCGGAGCGAGGCCGCCATCATCGACCGTTCACCAGAGTCCGGCGTTTCGCGACGCGAGGTCGCAAGATGATGGATCCGACGACGCGGTCGCGCCCGACCGCTGCGATGGTCTCTTCGGCAGCTTTGAAATTCGTCTCGCCGAGCGCGATGCACAGGACCACGGCGTCCGTCTGCTTGGCAATCGAGCTCGACGTAGGGTTCTCGAAGATCGATCGCAGGGCGATGACGAGTCTCATGCCCTCGTCGAGGCGAGCGCGCATCTCCTGAACTTCGTAGTCGATGAGGCGCATGCTGAGGTCACGCAAGTCGCAAACCCCGGACGGTTGACCGCGGTATCGCCAAGCGAGTTGTGCGAGCAGTTCGGCGATCTGGATGGTCTCGACCGATTTGCTCGCGCTGATGACGGCAAGCGACCGCCACTCGCGCCGCTCCACGCCGAGCCAAAGCTTCTGCAGGCGAACGTCGTCCCAGACGTTCACCGACTGGTGTGAACCCAACGGCACCAGGGCTGTCGAGGGAGCCTGATCAGCCTTCACGCGAACCTCGTCACGAGCGTCTTGTCCTCGGTTTGCGGAACACCGAGCCCAAACCAACTCTTACACGGCTCCTCCGGACGAGTCGAGCACCGCCCACGCGTCACGAAGGATTATCGAGTTCGCCGATGACGTCGAGCTTCAAACGTCGCCGAACCTGCCACGGCTCGATGATCTTTCCGGGCAGCATGTCCAAGCCCGTCGCCAACAAAATGGCAAAAAGCGCTGCGGCCACGATCGACGCTGCGCCCAAAGCCCGTGCGGTGGCCTTCTTGGGGGTCCGCGGCACCTCGGCGGGAGCTATGACCGTGTAGCGATGCTTATAGCCCGCGCGCGTGATGTCGAGCTCGACCTTGGCCGAATCGATACGAGACAATACGTCCTCGTAGGCTCGTATCGCCGACGAGAGTTCGCTCTCCGCCAACTCGAGTTTGGCGTCCTTGTCGGATCCTAGGAGGGGCTTTGAAGCGGACTCGCCCGCGTCCGAAAGTGCGCTTGCGGCCAAGAGTGCCGACAGACCGTTCGTTCCCGCAATGGGAGCCGCCGGGCCGGAGGGAGCCGAGATCCTTGGTAGCGTCGCCAACGGTGGCGCAATCTGCGCCATGACCGACCGCTCATCCGCCCTGAGTTGCGTGAGTTCCGGAGATGGTTGGTTCAGGACCTCGAGCTGCTGTTGCAGCGCGATCACGGTCGGGTGCATGGGCGTGAGCGTCAGCTGTGCCTGCATAAGCTGCTGTCTCACCGAGTCCACCTCGCGCTGCCGGTCGTCCTCGAGGGAGCGAATGTGGTGCCTGACTTGTTCCAGTGCTTTTGCGGGTTCGGGATCGGTTGGCAAAGACGATTGGGCGCCGACCCCGCTTCGGGGGCTTGGCATCACGAAGACTTGCGGGGCAGCTGGTTTCTCCGCAGCGCGACGGCGTGCGGCCCTGTCGTCTTCGATTCTCTGATACTCGTCGAGTTTCGCGTCGACGTGCGCCAACTCTGTCTTCGCGTGGTCTTCGAGGACGCTCAAGCTGTCGTTGATCTCGGCAACGTCGCTGTCGTAGCGAGCTTCGAGGAAGTTCTTCTGCACGAGAGTAACGAGGTCATACGCGATTTGCGCGTTCGGCCACTCGACGGTGATGGTGACGTTCGCTTCGTCGAGCGTCACGTCTACCTGCTTCTCGAGCGTGTAAACCATTCCAAGGAGTTTGTCCTCGGCCGAAGGCTGCGAGAAAAGCCGACCCAGAAGACGGTCCTTGAGCCGGAGGGCAGGCGAGCGCGTAGCTTCGAACCGCTCCACGAGGTTCGAATCCTTGGCGAGCGCGACGAGATTGTCGTGCCCCAGGATCAGTGCGGCCACGGTTTTGGTCGGGTTGTAGGCCGCCTCCATGCTCGGGTGGGGGCTACTCAGCTCTCGAAAGGCCGACCCTCGCTGGGCGAGCAGCTTCACGCGCGCCACGTATGCCTTGGGCATCGTAGCCGCGAGGGTGACGCCCGCGGCGGCTACGATGACGAAACTCAGAAGCGCAAGCTTGATTCGTCGCCGTGTGGCGCGAAGCATGAACCCGCCCAGTTCGATCAGACGCTCGAGGTTGAACCCTTCCGGTTCGGCTTCGTCCGAGAAGCCGCGATCCACACCGAAATTGGGACCTTGTTGGACCATGGTCAGGGCTAGGCGGCTCGCGAGCGTTCGGTGGATGTGGGCTAGAAGCGGAGGGTAGGCGCAGTGGCGGACACAGAAATGTAACCGATCTCAGAGCCAACGCTAGGGTAGCCGATTTGGCTCTGCCAGAGGACCTGCGCGCCGATGGCGACGTCAAGTCGTGGATTGAGGCGCCGTCGCACCTCGGCCATGCAGGTGATCGAGGTGAGTGGGTTGGGGTCGGCCACGGGCCAAGGAAGCGATTCCAGCACCCCGGCCGTTACGTTGAGCGCCAACCGATTCGGAAGTGGCGCGGAGAGGGTTCCGGTGCTCTGGATCCGGTTTCGCGGCGATCCGGTGGTCGGGTCGATGTAGGGAGCGAGCGCTGCCGACAGCGAAAAAGACCTCGAGCCGTGAGGGCCGAAGGTCCCATTGAGCGTCGCTGTTCCGACAGGTTGAATCACGATTTCCTCTTCGTCCGTGGTCGTTACATTATAGTAAGCGGCCGCCCCCGCCGTGAGCGATAGCCCGGCCCTGCGCGACAGCCTGTGGGAGAACGTCGCAACAAGCTGGCCGTCGGGGGCATATTTCTGGCATGTGACGGGGGGTCCGGTGTTTCCGAGCTGCGCGCAAACGGCCGTGTAGATCTCCTCGGCCGACGCCGTCACGCCGAGGCTATCGAGGCGCGAAAAAGTGTAGCTGAACGACGCGGCAGCGTTGAGACCGTGCTCCGATCCAATCTGCGTCCATGACTCGGAGTTGAGTCCGCCACCGATCTGAAAGCCACCCGACACGGACAGAGTCGCGCGTCGTCCGACCTGCGTGGCGATGCTCGCCGTCGTCGCCGACGAGCCGTACTCGAGGGCTTTCGGCACGAGGAGCTGTTGGGTGAGCGAGTTGCTCGCCATGGCCATGGAAGGCGGGCTGGTCTGCGCTGTGCCCATTGCCGAGCCGGCCTGTGTCGCGCCGGCTGGTGTTGCGCCACCCAGGGACGTTGCCGGCAGTGTGTCGAGCAGTTCGCCGTAACTTGCGGCTTCCCGAATCGTCACGCGCGTGAAGCGATCATGCCAGGCGAACGCCGAGTTCGCGTTGTGCATCGCCAGAAAAGGCGGATTGTCGGCCCCCCGCCCGGTCGGGTTGAAGCCAAGCTCGACGTCCGGAAGTGTCAGGGAAGGGGCGTAGCTCAAACCGAAGTCCCACCGGGCACCCCGGAGGCCCAGTCGGGCGACGGGGTTTGTCGAAAGGTCCGCGGCGATGAGGACCTTCCTTTGTGGTGGATTGGGCGGGTTGTTCGGCAAAGACTCGGTGATCACGAGCACCGGTTGGGACACGCGCATGTCGGCCCTCGTCGTGTCGGACACGTCGATCGTGCCTCTGTACTGGGCGACCAGGACGGTGGGAGCGATCATGATTGGGGGCGATCCGCGCTACTCGACCTCCACAAGGTCCCCGCGATGCAGTTGGAATTCCCCTGCGCCTCCGATGTTCCGGTAAACGGACTCGAACCGGAATCGGATTCGCATCGGAATCGGGTCGCTTCGTACGACGAAGATGCTTGTCCGCGACGCATAATCGGTCAGGCCACCGCCGAGCGCCAGTGCGTGGGCCAGGCGCGGATCCAAATCGAGCGAATAAGCGCCGGGTCGCGCAACTTCGCCCATCAGCAGCACGGTCAGCGGTGGCGTCTCTTCGATGTTGACCACCACGCTGGGGGATACGAAATAGTCCTTCAACCGACCTTCGAGCTCCGCTTTGAGCGCGCTGGGATGCTTTCCTTTGGCCTCGACGTCCCCGATGAGCAGCACCGACACCCGGCCATCGGACCGCACGCGTTGGCGGAGAGTCATCTCTTCATGGCCGAACACGTGGATGCTGACGATGTCGCCGATGCCAATGAGGTACTCGTGACTCGCCGGTCCCGTTTCCGGTGGCAGGGACTCGAACCAAACATACGCGCCCGGGCCGGCGCAGCCGCTCGCAGCAAACCCGGCGGCGAGCAAGCCCGCTAGCAAGAACGGGCGTCGCGCTGACCAACCCATAATGTGCAAGACTCTTTTTAGTCGCCCACGCGACTCAACGCAAGAAGCACGGTGGCTTGTGTCTCGTGAATTGGAACTCTCGCTCCCCGGCCAGTCCGCACGCGCGGATTTCGTCTCAGGTTGCTTCTGGACTAGGCCGTGCGCGTTGATTCGAGCCGCGACTCCAGTAAATTCGTCTCGGCCGACATGAAGCCGCGCGTCGGATTCGTCCTCGAACAGGCACTCGGGCATGTCGCGTACGGCATGAGCCTTCGGCAGGCTCTCTCGAAGCGTGGCGATATCGAGTGCGAATGGCTCGAGGTCTCCTTCGACGACGAAGGTTTCGGACGCGTGCCTCTGCTCGGCAAGAGCTATGCGCTGCGAGGAAACGTCCGCGCACGGAGCCAGATTGCCCGCGCGCACCGGCGGCAACCGCTTGACGCGCTCTTCATTCACACGTCGATGATTGGCCTGCTGGCTCTGGACTACATGCGCGCGATTCCGACGATGCTCTCGCTGGACGCGACTCCTCTGAACTACGACGAGCTCGGGGCCTGGTACGGGCACAAGAAGCAGAACCATTGGGTCGAGCGCGCGAAGCTACTCGTCCATCGCGCGGTCATGCGGCGGGCGCGTAGGGTTACGACATGGTCGCAGTGGGCCAAGGATTCGCTGGTTCGCGACTACGGAGTGGCGGCGGACTCGGTCTCGGTCATCCCCCCCGGCACGACACTTTCGAACTTCCCGGACCCGAGCACCCGCGGCCCCCGGCGTCCCGGTCCGATGCGCATCCTCTTCGTGGGCGGCGATTTTGTACGCAAAGGCGGCGATCTCCTGTTGGACGTCTTCCGGAAGCACCTTCGACGGTCGTGCGAGCTCCACATCGTGACGAACGCGGAAGTTCCAAGCGGCGATGGCGTGTGGGGCTATCGCGGGATTAGGCCTCATTCGCCCGATCTTCTCGCGCTTTACGCCGAAGCGGACGTGTTCGCTTTTCCGACCCGTGCGGATTGCTTCGGAGTCGTTCTTTCCGAGGCCATGGCCTCGAGCCTTCCGATTGTAACCACCCGCGTCGCGGCCATTCCCGAGGCGGTCACGGACGGAGAGAGCGGCTTCGTCATCGAGGCGGACGACGCCGAAGCGCTGCGGGACCGCCTCGAGCGTCTCGCGGCATCTCCGGACCTACGCGCGCGCATGGGGCGGTGCTCGAGACGCGTCGGCGAGGATCGCTTCGACATGAACAAAAATGCGAACCGGATTGCCGAGCTGCTTCTCGAGCTGAGCCGGTGACGAAGTCGCCGGGTGGGGCCGCGGCTGGGCTCCTGTCCGCTCCACGTCGCGTTTCGCGGTGAATGACTCGCGCTCGCGCGCGCCGGCAAGCGGGTCACCCGGCTGAGAGCGTCTTCAAGAGTCTGCTGCGCGGTTCGATGCGTCGGTCGCTCTCGTTCCACCTACGTTTGTAGACGCCGCTCGGCCTTCGTAGCCTCGCATCGCTCGCGACGGCTGTTGAACACGCTCTCAGTCGAGAAACCGAGCGCGGATCTGCGGCGTGGGGACCCGGCAGGTCTGCGTCCGGCCAAACCACCGGTAGCGGTTGGACGCGATCCATCGATAGACGAGATCCCGCACCGGGGCGGGAACGACGAGGAGGAGGCCCAAGAGCTTCCAGGCGCCCTCCAAGTGGCGAGCGATGCGGAGCGCGGCCGTAGACCGTTCGTATACCCGTCCACTCTCAACCAAGAGGATGCTCTTTGGCGCATCCGTTTCGACCGTCCCGCCGAAGCGTTCAAGCAATTTGCGTGCGGCGTCGGATTGGAGCGACGCAAATCTCAAGATCGCGCGCGGGTCCCGGTCGATCAGAAAGAGCACGGCGGCATCGCAGAGTTTGCAGACGCCGTCGAAAAGAACGGCCGGATGGGCGTCCGAGCGGGCGGCGGTAGGGGCGAACGGAATCACCAAGTCGACAGCGTGACCTCTCAGGCGGAAACTGCAACACACGACGAGGTCGACATCGACATGGCCACGCCGGCCTTGCGCTTGCGGCGAGTTCATGGTTGATGGCAAAAAATGCCATCCGTTGGTTCGAGAGTGCCTGAGCGCCTCAGGGCCATGCGCGAACGCGTGCTCGAGGAGATCGGGTTTGATCCACGCAAGGCGATCGGCACGGTCATTTCACACGCCTTTCCGCAGTTCAGCTTCAATCGCACCCGTACCGCGATCGTTCGGGTCACCGGCGTTCGAATCGGCGCACGCTCTCTCCTCATGGGTCCGCTCGAGCTCACCGGGGCCGGGACGAGCGTTGACCACTTGTCGATCGGCGCGGATACATTCATTACCGGCCCGCTTCACGTCGACCTTGGAGCCCATGTGCGCATTGGCAATCGGGTCCGTCTGGGCCACCACGTGGTCCTGCTGACACGAAACCATGAGATCGGCTCGCCCGACTTCCGTTGCGGGTTGACCGTTATGGCGCCCATCGAGATCGGCGACGGCGCGTGGATCGCATCTTGCGTGACGATCCTGCCGGGTGTCCGCGTTGGAAAAGGCGCGGTGGTCGCTGCGGGCGCCGTGGTCACGCGCGATGTCGCGCCCAACACACTCGTTGCCGGCGTGCCCGCCAGAGTCGTGCGCGAACTCGATGATGGTGCGTCGGACGCGGGAAATCGTCGAGATCCGGAACGCGACGCGGAGCGCTGGCGACCTTGACTCACTCGAGGAAGAGCATCACGGGGTCGAACATCGACTATCGTAAGCACTTGATCGTAAAGCCAGGGAGCAAGGTCGATCTCTCTTCGATCGATCCTGGCTTCAAGGCACCGCACGATAGCAAGGCGTCCTCGCAAGGCCTTCTTGCCAAATGCGTGCAGCGACTCGCCGAGCTTCAGTATTTGATTTACGCCGAGAACCGGCGCTCGCTTCTCATCTGCCTTCAGGGGCTGGATGCCGCAGGCAAAGACGGGACGATTCGTCACGTTCTCGGCGCCATGAACCCGCAGGGCGCTCGCGTGCACGCGTTCAAAGTGCCCTCCACGCTCGAGGCTGCGCATGACTTTTTGTGGCGCGCACACCAACAAGCGCCTGCGAGGGGCGAGGTCGTGGTCTTCAATCGGTCACACTACGAAGATGTTCTGGTCGCGCGTGTCCACGGACTTGTCCCCAAAGACGTCTGGTCGAAGCGCTACGATCGGATCAACGACTTCGAAAAAAATATCACCCAGGGTGGCACGCACATCCTCAAATTCTTTCTGCACATCAGCGATGAAGAGCAACTTCAGCGTTTCAAGCAACGCCTGGTCGATCCGAAGCGTCAGTGGAAGATTAGCGAGGCCGACTATACCGAGCGGAAATTATGGCCCGAATACGTGAGGGCCTACGAGGAGGCCCTCAGCAGGACGAGCACGAGCAACGCGCCCTGGTTTGTCATCCCGGCCGATCGCAAATGGTTTCGGAATCTCGCCATCGGCACAATCTTGGTGCAAACGCTCGAGTCGCTCAGGATGAAGACGCCGGCACCTACGGTTGATATCGATGATATTCGGCGCAGGTACCACGTCGCGCAGCGAGACCAAAAAAAAGTGGCCAGTGGCCAGCGCACCGCCGGATTCAATCAGCCGTAGAGACGCAACATCACGAAGACGATCACACCCGTGACTGAGACGTACAGCCAGACCGGAAGGGTATAACGGGAAATGTTTCTGTGATTACCGAAGCGGCCCGACAGAGAGAAGAACAGACTGGAAAAAATGAGCGGCAGCACGACCGCGGACAAGACGACGTGCGAGAAGAGAATGAAGAAGTAGGCGAGGCGCACGGGGCCGTGCCCCGTGAACCGCGTGTCGCCGTGCACCGCGTGATAGACGATGTACGAGACAAGAAATAGGGCAGATGCGAGCAGCGCTGCGAGCATGAGCCGCGCATGCTGGGCGAACGCGCGGCGGCGGACGGCAATCGCCCCCGCAATCAGCAGAGCGGCGCTCGTCGCATTGAGGAACGCATTGACGGCCGGCAGCCATGCAATCCAAACGGGCGGGGATTCGCTTCGTCCGTGTCCGTAGATCACCACCAAAAGGGCCGCGAGCGTTGCGGCGCTCGCCCCCAGAATGGTCAGGACGCCCCGCCGTGGGCTCACGTTGCGTAGGACTGCGATCTGAACGAGCGACTCGGTCGCCATGGATGACGCATAGGGTCCGAGCTTGTGCCGCGCAAGACGCGCCGAGCCCGGAGCCCACCCGGACCATCGGCGATCGGCGGGGGACGAGGGCGCAAGGATGGTTGCGCGGCTGGATGGGACCGAAGCGACGGTGTTTGGCTCGGTCCGGATATCTCGCCGTGCCTACCCCCCGGGAAGCGACACGAAACCTGAGATTATGGCTCAAGACAAGGACCGAAGTCGATCGAATAAGAGACCGCCCGAAATGGACGGGCTGGCGCAGGGCACTCGACCGGCGAGCACGCGTCGCATAGAGAGTTCGCGTCGCATTAGGAGGAGGGTACGGGCGTTTACACGCATGCCGCGTACCCGAGGTTGCATGCAGCGAGGATTGTACGAGCCCATTCGGCTTCCACGCGACAGGGCGCGCATTCCTGTGCGATTGTGCCACCCGCATTAAATGCACCGACTCTTGCATGGACTCGGATAGGTGATGCATCGACCCCGCGCTGCCCGCACTACGATGACAGAAGGAGTGTCGCCCACCGATGCCCGTCCGGAGCTCGCTTTACACGGGAACAAGCCGACGGGGCCATCGGTGCCCATCTTGAGCAGCGGCTCGTCGCTTCCCGTGGGCCCCTCGTCGCTGGATGCGCGCGGCTCGTCCTCAGCAAAAAAAGCGATAGGTGGAGGCGAAGCGGCATCTTACGCTTCGGGCGTGAATACGACGATGGCCACCCAGTTTCAGGGCACCGTTACGCAACCCCAGCCGCCAAGTGCATCCCGCGCATCCCTCGTCCTTCCAGAGGCAGCCTGTAGTGCGGTACTTCGGGTGCTCGATTCCATGGCGCAGCGCATGGTCGCGGTCGGGATATCGGCGAACGCGATCACGGTATCGTGCATCGCACTGGGGTGCATCGGCGGGGTTTTTTTGGGCTTCGGACAGTTTGGGCCCGCGGCCGTGGTCATCGTCATTGCGTCCCTAGGCGACGCGCTCGACGGGATCGTCGCTCGGCGGAGCCATACGGCCTCGGCGGCCGGCGCGCTCCTCGACGCCACGGGTGATCGCTATCAGGAGTTCTTCCTGCTGGGCGGTCTCACCGTCTATTTTCGTGGGTTCACCTTCGGTCTGGTCGTGACGCTGCTCGCCATCGCCGGCTCCTTCATGGTGAGTTACAGCAGCGCGAAGGCCGAGGCGATGGGGTTGCCCGTCCCCCCGGGGGTTATGCGACGGCCCGAACGCGCGGTCTGCATGTGTGTCGCGACGGCTCTGATGGTGCCTTGGGCGTGGATCACACGTGATTCCGCCCTCCCCGTATGGGCCACATCGCTTCCGATACTCGCCGCTGTGTCGTTGATTGCGGTCGTTGCGAATGCATCGGCGCTTCGCAGGATGCAATCGCTGTCCCGGCGCAGCGGGAGCCCGAGCTTCACACCGGTACCACGCACCGGTCTTCGCGCCGAGTCGAACGGGGTGCATCTGCAGGTCGAGTCGTCGAGCGGTGCGGTGACTGCCCGAGCGATGCGCAGTCCGTAAGCGCTCGTTGCCGGCCGTGCACCCCCAGGCGTCTGATTCGGACGCGGAGCAGACAAGTGGGAGAGAACATCGCGAGGCAAGGTCGGTCGTCGAACCAGGCCGAACGAAGGGTCGGCGGGTGGATGAGCATGGTATAGCCGCTCGCTAAGTGAATCCACGTTCACCGTCTGAACGTTATGCGGAGTGGGGAGCCATGCTTGGTGGCAAAAGCACCTATTGCGAACGCGCGCCGGGGTCGAGACGACTGTCTACGACTATCGGATCCCCGCGACGCGGCCCTCGAGAAGGCTTCACTCCCCGAGCCAAAGGTAGAGCCCGGACCGCGGACACCTCGTCGTCTCAAGACGGTTGCGGAAAGGCGCGCGCCCCCTTCGGTCCCGGTGCCTGGCGTTCGCGCGACCGCCCGCGCCGCCGCCAGCGTTCGAGCGAAAGATAGACGACCGGCGTCGTGTAAAGCGTCAACGCTTGAGAAGCGATGAGCCCTCCCACGATGGCAACCCCCAAGGGCCGACGGAACTCGGAACCGAGACCATGCCCGAACGCGAGCGGAAGCGCGCCGAACAGCGCGGCGCATGTCGTCATCAGGATGGGCCGAAATCGCAACAGCCCGGCGTGGAGAATGGCCACGTCCGGCGCCGTACCCTCTTTTCGCTGCGCTTCGATCGCAAAATCGACCATCAAGATCGCATTTTTTTTCACGATCCCGATGAGGAGAAGAAGGCCCACGATGGCGATGACGTCCAGCTGGCCGCCGGTGACCAGTAGCGCGATCAGTGCACCGATTCCCGCCGACGGAATGGTCGACAGGATCGTGATCGGATGGACGTAGCTCTCGTAGAGTACGCCGAGCACGATATAAACGGTGATGAGTGCCGCTCCCACCAGGACGGGCTCGTTGGCAAACGATGCTTTGAACGCCTGGGCAGTTCCCTGGAATGCCGCCAAGACGCTCGGCGGCAGATGCATCGCGATCTGCGCCTTCTCGATCGCGACCACGGCGTCGCCAAGGGCGACGCCGGGCGAGAGGTTGAACGAAATCGTCACCGAGGGGAATTGACCTTGATGGTTGACCGACAACGCCGTCGTGCTCGTAGAGGTCTTGGCGATGGCTGAGAGCGGAACGGCAGCGCCCGTGATCGGGCTTTGCACGTAAATCATGTCGAGCGCCCCGGGGTCGCTGCGGTACGCACCCGCAACCTCCAACACGACGTGGTACTCGTTGAGCTGGGTGAACGTGGTCGCCACGAACTCTTGGCCGAACGCGTCGTAAAGCGCGGAGTCCACGGCCTGCGCGGTGATGCCGAGCCGCGAAGCCGTGTCGCGATCCAAAGTGACGTCGAGCTGAAGGCCGGCGCTTTGCTGATCGGTCGAGACGTCCTTCACTTGAGGCAGCTTGCGCACCATGTCGAATAGGCGCGGCGCCCAGGTCCGCAACTCATCCAGGTTACCGTCCTGAATCGTATACTGATATTGCGTTCGGCTGAGGCGTCCGCCGACGCTCACGTCCTGGCGCGATTGCATGTACGTCATGATTCCAGCAATATTCGAGAGCTGAGCGCGAAGCCGTCCCAAGACTTGGTCGGCGCTGAACACGCGTGGCGGAAGTGGCTTGAGCGTGATGAATGCGCTTCCCGTGTTGCTCGTTCCGAGGCCGCCCGACCCGATGAACGCGACGTAATGATCGACGTCCGGATCCGCGGTCAAAACGCGGTTCACCTGGGTCTGCAGCTGCATCATTCGCGGGAAAGAGACGTCTTGACCGGCGTCGGTCGTTGCGATCAGCAGTCCGGTATCCTGTTGCGGGAAGAGCCCGGGCGGGACGATGAAGAAGAGCGCAACGTTGAGCGCTACCGTTCCGAACGTGACGAACAGCATCGTGGCCCGGTGGTCGAGCGCCCAGCGCAGGCCCCGTTCATAGAAGGCCTGTGCCAGGTCGAATGCGCGCTCCGACAGTCGGTACAGCCTTCCGTGCACCGTGTGACGTTCGTCGTGAATCATGCGAGAGCACATCATCGGGGTCAGCGTCAATGAGACGAGAGCCGACGTGGCGACGGCGACGCTGAGCGTAACGGCGAACTCGCGGAACAGCCGGCCAACGATTCCGCCCATGAGCAGAATCGGTACGAACACCGCCAATAGCGAGATGGTGATCGAGACGATCGTGAACCCGATCTCCGAGGCGCCGATGAGCGCAGCACGCATCGGCGGCTCTCCGCGATCGATGGTCCTCATGATGTTCTCGGTCACCACGATGGCGTCGTCGACGACGAACCCCGTCGAAATCGTGAGCGCCATCAGCGACAAATTGTCGATGCTGTAGTGGAGCAGCCACATGACGCCGAAGGTGCCGATGAGCGATAGCGGCACCGCAACGGCCGGCACGAGCGTCGCTCGGCCGGAGCGCAGGAACGCGAAAACGACGCACACGACGAGGCCGACGCTGATGATGAGGGTGCGCTCGACGTCCTGAACCGAGGCGCGGATGGTCTGGGTCCGGTCGCTGCTCACCTGAATGTCGATCGCCGGCGACACGGATTGCGCGAGCTGCGGCAGAAGCTTCATCACGCGCTCGTTCGTTTCGATGATGTTCGCATCCGGCTGCTTGCGAACGATGAGCAGCACGGCGGGCTGGCCGTCCGCCCAACCGGCCACGCGATCGTTCTCGACGCTTTCGAAGACGCGAGCCAGATCGCCGAGCTGCGCCGTCGCACCCGGGCTCTGTGCGATGACCAGCGGCTTGTAGTTCTTGGCCTCGAGGAGCTGATCGTTGGCCTCGAGCGTCGCGGCTTGAGATGGCCCCCCGAACGTGCCCTTGGCTTCGTCGGCCGTTGCGGCATGGACGGCTGTACGAATCGTGTTCGTACCGAGTCCCATGCTCGCGAGCGACTCGGGATCGACTTGGATGCGCACCGCGGGCTGTTGGCCTCCCCCGACGAATACCTGTCCGACGCCCGCGACTTGCGAGATCTTTTGCGCGAAAATGGTGTTTGCTGTGTCGAAGACTTGCGACAGCGGCAGCGCCTCGCTCGTCAGGGCGACGATCAGGATGGGCGCGTCCGCAGGGTTCACCTTTCGGTAGGTCGGTTTGAGGGGTAGGTTGGGGGGCAGCTCGCCTCCCGCCGCGGCGATGGCGGCTTGGACGTCGCGCGCCGCTGCATCGACGTTGAGTTGGAGGTCGAACTGCAGAGTGATGGACGTCGAGCCGAGAGTGCTCGTGGACGTCATCTCGGTCAGTCCCGCGATACGACCGAACCGTCGCTCGAGCGGCGTGGCCACGGACGATGCCATCGTTTCGGGGCTCGCGCCGGGAAGCTGCGCTTGCACCTGAATGGTGGGAAAGTCGACCCGTGGCAGGGGAGCGACCGCCAGGTGGGTATAGGCCAGAGTCCCGGCGAGCAAGATTGCGGCGGCGAGCAACGACGTCGCCACGGGCCGCCGTATGAATGGCGACGACAGACTCACGGCAGCGCCTGAGCCTCGGCGGGCCGGCGGCGAGCGGCCTTCGATAGCCACGCGCCCAGTCGGTCCATGTAGAGATAAACGACGGGCGTCGTGTAAAGCGTCAGCACCTGCGAGATGAGCAGTCCTCCGACGATGGTGATACCGAGAGGCCGCCGGAGCTCCGACCCCATGCCCGTTCCAAGCGCGAGCGGTAGCCCCCCGAGCAGCGCCGCCATCGTCGTCATCATGATGGGGCGGAAGCGGAGCAGACACGCCTGATGAATCGACGCTTCGGGCGACATCCCGTGCTCTCGCTCCGCTTCGAGCGCGAAGTCGATCATCATGATCGCGTTCTTCTTGACGATGCCGATGAGCAGAATGATGCCGATGAGCGCGATCACGCTGAAGTCCGTTTTGCAGACGTACAGCGCAAGCAGGGCCCCGACGCCGGCGGACGGCAGCGTCGACAAGATGGTAATTGGATGGATGTAGCTCTCATAGAGCACTCCGAGAACGATATAGACCGTGATCACGGCGGCGAGGACCAGCACCGGCTCGCTCGCAAGCGACTGGTTGAAGGCTTGCGCAGTTCCGACGAATTCGGCGTGGACGCTCGGAGGAATGCCGATCCGGTGCTGCGCGTCATGAATCGCCGTCACGGCGTCACCCAGGGATTGTCCGCCGGCTAGGTTGAACGAAATCGTCACCGCCGGGAACTGTCCTTGATGGTTGATCGCGAGTGGCGCGGTCGTCGTGGACCAGTGGACCATCGCGCTGATTGGTGTGGGCGTCCCATTGGCCGATCGCACGAAGAGTCTGTCGAGCGCCTGCGACGAGCGAGCCAGATCGGGCTTTACTTCGAGGATGACGCGGTACAGGTTGAGCTGGGTAAAAATGATGGACACCTGGCGCTGCCCGAAGGCGTCGTACAGTGTGTCGTCGATGGTCTGCAGCGAGATTCCGAGCCGCGACGCCGTGTCGCGGTCGATGGTGAGAGACACCTGGAGCCCGGATTCTTCCTGATCGCTAGTCACGTCCGTAAGGAGGTGCTCTTTGCGCAGTTCGGTCAAAAGTCTCGGCGCCCACTCGGTGAGCTCGTTCGGGTCGGCATCTTCGAGCGTGTACTGGAACTGCGTCCGGCTGACGCGGCTGTCGATTTGCAAGTCCTGGACGGACTGCAGAAACGAGGTCAGTCCGTCGATTCGCGCGAGCTTGGGCTGCAGACGCGCGATGACGGCGTCGGCGCCTGCCCTGCGATCGGTGATAGGCTTGAGCGTGATCGACAGCCGCCCGCTGTTCGTCGTGGGGTTCGTGCCATCCGACCCGATGAACGAGGCAACATTCATGACGTCGGGGTCGGACAGGACGGCGTCGGCCGCCTCGCGTTGCAGCGCCATCATCTTCGTGAACGACACGTCCGGCGAGGCTTCGGTCACCCCCAAAATGGCGCCGGTGTCTTGCTGCGGAAAGAACCCCTTCGGAACGTCGACCGCCAGGACGATCGTCAAAACGAATGTGCCGAGCGTCACGAGCAGTGTTGCAAGCCGATGGCGCAACACGAAGTTCAACCCGCTGTCATAGAGCGCAAGCGTGCGATCGAATCCCGCTTCCGACCAGCGATACAAAGTACTCCTCGCCTCGGCCTTGGGCTCCGGGCGAAGTAGGTACGCGCACATCATGGCCGTCAGCGTGAGCGACAGGAGTGCCGACACCGCAATCGAGGCCGCCAGAGTCACGGCAAACTCTCGGAACAAGCGCCCGATCAGCCCTCCCATGAAGAGAAGTGGGATGAGCACTGCGATCAGGGACACGGTCAAGGAAACGATGGTGAAGCCGATCTGGCCCGCCCCTTTGAGGGCGGCATCGAACGGCTTCTCGCCCTCTTCGATGTAGCGGGCGATGTTCTCGATCATGACGATGGCGTCGTCGACGACAAAGCCCGTCGCGATCGTGAGCGCCATCAGCGACAGGTTGTTCAGGCTGTAACCAACGAGGTACATCACGCCGAACGTGCCGATCAGCGACAGGGGCACTGCGACGCTTGGAATGATGGTTGCTCGTACGCTGCGAAGGAAGAGGAAGATGACCGCGACCACCAGTCCAATCGTGATGACGAGTGTCCGTTCGACGTCCTCCACCGACGCGCGGACGGTCTCGGTGCGGTCGCTCAGGACCTTTACGTCCAGTCCTTGCGGCAGCGACGCGGTCAGGTGAAGCAGCAACGCCTTCACGCGATCGGCGACCTGGATGACGTTCGCGCCGGGCTGTCTCTGAACGTTTAAAATGATGGCGCGCTTGTCGCCAGACCATCCCGCGAGCTGGGCGTTTTCGACCCCATCGACGACCGTTGCAACGTCTTCGAGGCGTACCGGCGATCCGTTCACGTATGCGATGACCAGCGGTTTGAAGCCGTCGGCTTTGTAGAGCTGATCGTTCGTGGACAACACGTAATCTTGTCGCGGACCGTCGAGATTGCCTTTCGGCTCGTTGATGTTCGCGGCGACCAAGGACTGGCGCACGTCCTCCATCGTCAGAACGGTCCCTGCCAGCGCTTCGGGATCGATCTGCACGCGCACCGCCGGCTTTTGCCCGCCGTTGATTGTCACGAGACCCACACCGGAGACTTGAGAGATTTTTTGCGCGAGGATGGAGTCGGCGTAGTCGTCGACGTCTTCCAGCGGCAGGACTTCGGAGCTGATCGCGAGCGTGAGGATAGGCTGGTCCGCGGGGTTGCTTTTCGAATACGTCGGCGGGGTCGGCAGCTGCGTGGGGAGCAGGCTGGAAGCGGCGTTGATGGCAGCCTGGACGTCTTGCTGCGCGGCGTCGATGCTGCGATCCAGATCGAACTGCAGCGTGACCTGCGAATAGCCGAAGCTCGACACGCTCGTCATCTGCGTGAGCGCGGGCATCTGGCCGAACTGGCGCTCGAGGGGCGTCGTCACGGCGGACGCCATCGTCGCGGCGCTGCCGCCGGGCAGTGCCGTCGAGACGACGATGGTCGGGTAATCGACTTGAGGTAGCGCGGCGACGGGCAATTGCGCGAACGCGATCACCCCGGCCAGCAGGAGGCCGACCATCAGAAGCGTCGTGGCGACCGGCCGCCGGATGAACGGCTCGGACACCCCGCTCATGGCGGTGGCCCCCCGGGGTCTCCGGCTCCGCTGGCGGGCGACCCAGAAGCCGAACCGGAGGCCAACGAGGCAGGCGCGGGCTTGGCAGCGATTTTGGCTCCCGGACGGAGCTGAGCCTGCCCTTCGACGACGATCTGGTCGCCGACGTTGACCCCCTTGGCTACAACGGCGATTTCTCCTTGCGTGAGCGCAATTTCGACGGGCCGCGCGACGGCAGTCGCCTCGGCAGTGGCCACGTACACGAACGTGCCCTGAGGCCCGCGCTGGATCGCTGCGGTGGGCATGACGACGGCTTTGCGGCGTGTCGCGATGTGCAGGCGGGCTTTGACGAAAGCGTTCGGCCAAAGAATGTTCTGCGGATTGTCGAACACGGCCTTCAATCGAAGCGTGGCCGTGGCCTGATTAATTTGATTGTCGATCACGAGGAGCTTGCCTTCGGCGAGTCGGGTCGTCCCATCGCGGCTGTACGCGTCGACGGTGAGCGGGCCTGCCGCCATAGCCTTGCTGATGGTCGGGAGATCGTCTTCGGGCAACGTAAAGAATACGGCGATGGGGTCGAGCTGGGTCAGCACGACGAGGCCCCCGGTGTCGCTCGCGTGGACGACGTTGCCTGGATCCACGAGGCGGATGCCGACCACGCCGTCGATCGGCGACGTGATTCGTGCGTAGTCCAAGTTCAGCTTCGCGGTGTCGATGGCCGCTTGGTCCCCCTTGACCTGTCCGTCGAGCTGCGCGACCGTCGCCGCCTGGTCGGTGTATTGCTGAACCGCGATGAGATTCTGCTGGCTCAGCGTCTTGTATCGATCCGCGTTGACCTGTCCGTTCTTCAGCTGGGCCTGGTCGCGCTCGAGCGCGGCTTGGGCGGAGAGCAATTGAATCTCAAACGGGCGAGGATCAATCTGGATGAGGACGTCGCCCTTCTTGACCTTCTGGCCCTCCTTGAAAATGACTCGGTCGATGCGCCCGTCGACCAGCGTCTTCACCGTGACGGTGTAGAAGGCACTCACGTTGCCCAGGCCTTCGCGCCAAATGGAGACGTCGCGCTCGACCACCGGCGCAGTCAGTACGGGGGTCTGCCGCTCCGCCGCGGCGCGCGCAGCTCCCGCGGCTTGCGTAGCGCTCGCTCGCTCGCGCGCGCGCACCATCCACGTCGTGCCGGCAACAGTCGCGGCGAGCAGGGCCACGAGACCGAGCCGCGTCCACGGAGAGCGCCTGGGCGGGGAGATCGCGCTTCGTCCGGGAGAGCCGACCGTCATCGGATTGTCATGAATCATGTTCGCCCCAAGGCTGCGAGAAGCTGGGCTCGAGCGGTCGCGAGGGCATAGCGCGCCTGAACGAGTTGTGCTGCCGCCGCCGTGTAAGCGACTTGTGCGTCGTCGAGCTCGATGATGTTTCCGACTCCGGTCGCATAGCGTTGCTCGGCCAGCCGCAATTGCTCGCGGGCATTGGCCACCGCGTCCTCCGAGGCGCCGATGGTCGCCTTGCCCGCGCGCACGGCGAGCTGCGCGGAATCGACATCGAGCCGGACTTGAAGCTCTTCGAGCGTTCGCTGCGCTTCGATGCTCGAGAGCGTCGCCTCGGCGGAGCGGACTAAGCCGTGGGTGAGCCCGCCTTGGAAAATCGGCCACGAGATGAGCCCGCCAACACTCCACGCCGGCTGCAAGCCATCGAGTGCGAGGCCCTCTTCGGCCACGCTGCCCGTCGCGGAGAGGGTGGGTCCGAACCCGCCCTTCGCGGCGCTGACGGAAGCTTCCTGCGCCGAGCGCTGTCGGTCCAGTGTGGCCAGCTCCGGTCGCGCCTGCATGGCCTTATTCACGAGCGTCTCGAGCGGCTGCTCCTCGTCATCGATAGGAGGGACAAGCTCGTTCCCGACGTCGTAGTCGGTTCCGCCCGTGATTCCGGCGGCTTGGTTGAGCTGCGCCTTGGCCGTTTCGTAGTTGTTTTGTGCCGTAATCAGCTGCACGCGGGCGTTGGCGACGGCCGCCTTCTGCGTTACGAGCGCGATTTCAGGTTGTGTGCCGACCTGGACCATCCCTTGCACCTGCGTGAGATGGCTCTCCTGATCGCGAAGCGTCTCGCGCTGGACATCCACCAACTCTTTGTTCGCGCGCGCGGTGAAGTAAGCCCGGCGAACGGCGAGAAGCACCTGCAACAGCGTCGTCTTTTCCGCGAGGCGTTGCGACTCGAGAGTCTCCTTCGCAGATCGGTATCTTCCAGCCGTTTGGCCGAAGTCGTAGATGAGCTGCGTGCCGCTCAGTCCGAAGTCCCAGAACCCCAAAGCGCTCGAGAACGAGAGGCTCGTGCCTCCGGAGGAGGTGCTCGTCATCGCCATCGATGGGGTCGTGGTCGTACCCGTTGCCGTGCCGCTCGTTGGGGTCGACGTCGTGACGGAGTACGGTCGAATCGAATTGCCGTACGCGTACTCCGCGACGGCGGCGATTTGGGGCAAAAACGGCGATCGGGCCTGCTCGACATTCCCCTCGGCGATACCGATTTGCGCTTGCGCCACGAGCATCTGTGGTTGTCGGGTGACGGCGAAGCGCTCCAGCGGCTGCAAATTCATAATGCGGGGCGCGGCGGGTCCGGTCGGTGGTGCGCTCGACGCGGGCATCTCGCTGGGTCGCGGCTGAGGGGGGGCGGGAGCCGGGACGCCCTCCTGAGCGAAGGCCGAATCCAGACCGAAGACGACTGGCGCAAGGGTGGAGAGCGTGCAGACTAGACGGCGGGTCCACATGTCGAATGGAGCGAGGATACGATGCCGCAGGGGTCGCCGGCACTTCGCCGCAAACGACGACCGGTGAAAAGCTTCGGACGAGGCGCGGTGGCCTACCGACCGGCAGCGCACCACCCGGCGCTGTCGCAATGTAGAATCGAACCCATGACCGTGCCAAGCGCTGGTTCATTTTCGACCGCGTCGCGGCTCGATGAGCGGATTGCCCAGGCGCGAGCGACTTCGAGGCGTACGCCGGCGCTCGTTCGGCCCCGCCGCGTCCTCGGCGCGCTGGTCGTCGCGGGCGTGATGGTTCTGCAGGTCGCCAAAGACTTCATCGCCGGACGTGAGACGGCTCGCATCGTCGCGCAGCTCATTTTCATGTCCTTCGAGCTGTCGATCCTCATGCTGGCGCTATCGGCTTCGTTTGCCTGGTCGGTTCGACGACGGCTGAGCGCAACCCAGGGCCTCGGCGCCGGCGTGGTCATCGTCACGGGCATCGGTTGTGTCTTCGGGCTGCTGTACGGGGTCGTCGCGATGCACGTGCCGCAGCTTCGGTTGCATCATCCGAATGGGGCGAGTCTCCTGCGATCGGTTCTCTTCGGCGCCATCAACGCGCAGCTGTACTTCGGCATTTGGACACTTGCGTTTGTCTACCCGTTCGCTGTGGAGAGCGCCGGGGTGCGCTCCCTCGAAGCCCAGCATTTGCGAACGCAAGCGGAGCTTTCGACTCTGCGATTGCACCTCGAGCCGCACTTCCTGCTAAACACGCTCAATGCGATCGCGGGACTCGTCACCGAGGAGCCGCGCGAAGCCAGGCGCTTGCTGGTCTGTCTGGGCGATCTGCTGCGCGACGCAGTACAGGAAACGAGCGAGACGCAGCGCCTCGACAAGCAGATTGCGTGGCTGCGGAGATACGCGCAGATCCTCGAAGCGCGCCATCACGGCGTCCTTGGTTTCGGTTGGGACGTGGCTCCGGAATGCGCAGGCGCGATGATTCCCCGCATGCTTCTTCAGCCGCTCGTCGAGAATGCCGTCAAACACGGTGCGCTGCGACGACCCGACGGGGCTGGCGAAGTGGTGGTCCGCGCATCCCATGGGCCGGGTGGTTCTCTCGTGTGCATCATCGAGGACAATGGCCCCGGCATGCAGGAGGACGACGTCCGTGAGGGGGCTTTCGGTCTGCAGTCGGTGCGGCGCCGGCTTGAGCTCGAAGCGTCGCACGCATCCCTGCGGTTCGAGTCCTCGAGCACAGGAACGCGGGCGATTGTCGAAATCGCGGGTGCGGGGGAGTAGCGCATGTCTGTGCCGCCGCCGTTGCGCGCTCTCGTCGTCGAAGACGAGTGGCCTGCGCGCAACTACTTGGTCGAGTTGCTCGAATCGTCCGGACTCGCGGAGGTCGTCGGCGCCGTCGGGAGCATGGACGAGGCACGGCAGGCGCTCGCGGTCGACGCTCCGGGGGTCGGCGTCGACGTCGTGTTCGTGGACATTTCGCTTCAGGGTGCGTCGCCCGGCGAAACCGGGCTCACCCTCGTGCGGGAGGTCGCAGACCAGCCGACGTCGCCGATGTTCGTTTTCGCGACGGCATTCGATGAGCACGCGCTCGCGGCGTTCGATCTCGGCGCCGTCGATTACCTCCTCAAGCCGTTCAGCGAGGAGCGCGTAGGGCAATGTCTTCGACGGTTGCATCATCACCGCGCCGAAGCGCGCGTGCCGAGCAACGGGCCACCCCGCATCGTCGCCCGCCGAAAACGCAGCCTCGTGTTTTTGCAGCCACATGAAATCTGGGCATTCGAAGCAGCGGACCGGCTGACGTTCGTGCACACGACACACGGCTTGTTCGACATCGATTTGTCGTTGGCTGCCGTCGAGACATCGTTCGGGCGGGCATTCGTGCGCGTACACCGAAACTGGCTGGTCAACGCGACGCACATTAAGGAGCTCGAACGCGACGGTCACGAAACCAAGCTCTTCGTGGGTGCCAGCGTGGCGGATGCGGGGCGTGGTGTGCGGGTTCCTGTCGCACGCGAGCGGGCCGCTGCGGTCCGAGAAATGTTGCTGACGAACGCAACTGGTTTGAGGAGGTCGTGAACCGGCGTCGCGACAACGAGCCCAAGCTAAGCTGGCCAGGGCGGTGTTTTTTTTCCTATCCAAAACGGTCGACTCGCTCGCGACGCCGCTCGTGTGGGCGTTGGCCCTCGGCGCCGCGGGCCTCTGGGGTGTCCGGAGGAAGGTCGCACGGCGGACCCTCGTCGCTCCAGCCTCTGGCCTAGCGATTCTGTATCTCTTCAGCACGGAGCCGGTGGCCAATGCACTCTTGCGGGGGCTCGAATCATCTGCGCGAGCGACCGCTCGCTGGACGGCGCCGTACGACGCGGTCATCGTTCTGGGCGGGTTGGTCGACCAGAAGCCCGCAGTTCCCGACTACACCGATGCCGCCGACCGTCTGCTCGCCGGGTTCGATCTCCTGAGAACCGGACGCGCTCGCTACGCGCTTTTGGCGGCAGGGCGCGCTGCCGAGGACATACCTTTGCCGGAATCGGTCGTCCTCGAACGGCAGCTCGAATCATGGGGCATCACCCCCGACCGCATGGTGGTCGACGACCGAAGCCGCAATACCCACGAGAACGCGATCGAAGTGGCTCGAATCGTTCGGCGGAAAGGATGGACGCGGCTGTTGCTCGTGACGAGTGCGTTCCATCTGAAACGAGCAGCCGGTTGCTTTCGCCGTGCCGGCCTCGACTTCGATACGTGGCCGGTCGACTTCAGGTCGTACGATCCGACTCGTTTCAGAGGTTCGTGGGTGCCGCGCGCGGATTCGCTTGCCGAAAGTTCAATGGCGCTGCGGGAATACCTCGGGCGTGCTGTGTACTCCTGGCAGGGGTACTCCGTTTCGTGGCCGTGAAGCGCAGGACCTGGAGTCGACTCAGCGCGCCTCGAACTTCTCCGTCTCGAGGCTCATGCGGTAGCGCACGCTGCATGTCTCGCCCTTCGCAGGCTTCCATTTTTTGTCGATAGAGAATTTGCCGTCGGTGCATTTGACCTGCTTGCCGTCCGTCGAGCAGGAAATGGCGCCCTCCTCCGTGCAGGGCTCGTTCAGTTCGACGATGCTCTTGTCGCAGCGTTCGCTGTAGTTTCCCGGGAGCTCGCAGCCCAAGGGGCCAAGGCAGTGCAGCTGAGTCTTGAAATGGCCGCCTTGGCAGACAAGCACGTTCTTTCGGGTCATATCGCACGCGCCCGCGCCCTCTTCGCGGCAATCTTCCCCTTCGAGCGCCTGAGTGCGGTCGCATCGTACCCCTCCGCCCGGTTCGGTCTGGCAGCCCAGCCCGCCGTGACACGTGCGCGTCGCTGCGAGCTTGCCTTCGACACACGAGAGCTGCGTCTTGCCTTTGCCGTCGCAGACGATCGAGTCGGGTCGGCACGGGTCGCCGACCTCGCCCGTCGGGGTACACTTGGGATTCTTGCTGGCATCCAGGGTGCACCCGGCCCGGCAACTCCATTCCACGGCGAATTGACCATCGCGGCATCGCAGCTCTTTGCTGCCGTCGGAGCTGCATGCGCGTGCGCCGTCGTGTCCGCATCCGTCGCCGACGTCCGCGCGGGTGCTGTCGCATACGAGCGCCGTGTCGTCGGAACAGCCGCCGGGCCCGTTGCATGACTCGAGCACGTACTTGCCTTTGACGCACACAAGATGAGAGGTTTTGCCCGCGCAGCTCCCGGGCGTTTCGCTGCAGTCGCCCCCGGGCTTTGCGCAGGCGGGCGCCGCGATCGAGGCGGCAAGCAACAGCAGTGGAGCGAACGTGCGCAAGCGCATGGTTCGCCCCATCCTAGTCCGGACCGGACCGAGCCTGCGCGCCCGAATTGCGCGCCGGCATCCATTCTCCTCTCCACTGCAAGCGCGATCGGTCGGCCGATGCGGACCTGGGCACGGCAGAGGAGTCCGCTTTTTTTTGTGGGTCTCTGCGACTTCGTGTACTTCGCGCTGGGTGGGCTTCATGATCCCTTCGAGCGGTTCGAATCGTCAAGACGCTTCGGTTCGCCACGTTCCATCGCTCGAGCCATCCTCCCCGTCGAACCACGGAGACCCGGCGAAGCGTGGCTTCGGCGTGGTCGACGCGTCGCTTCTCGTGGTGGGGAGCATCGTGGGCGCAGGGATTTTTCTCGTCAGTCCATTCGTTGCGGCCGACGTGAGTTCGCCGGCCGCGTTCATCGGGACCTGGGTCATCGGGGGTGCAATTGCCCTGTCCGGGGCACTGAGCAACGGCGAACTTGGCGGGATGTTCCCTCGCTCGGGCGGGGAATATGTGTATCTGACGGAGGCTTATGGCTCTCCGATCGGGTTTCTGAGCGGTTGGACGAGTTTCTGGATCGCGTTTCCTGGATCCATCGCGGCGCTGGCTTGGGGCTTCGGAAACAGCGTCGCCGGAATGTGCGGTCTGGGTCCATCGGCATCGACGGCGATTGGGACGTTTGCGATCGGCGGCCTGACCATTCTCAACGCATTCGGTCTGCATCCTGGCAGAGTCATTCTCAACGCACTCACCGCCACGAAGCTCGCCGCGTTTGCGTTCTTGCTCGGACTCGGCTTGCTTGCGCGCCCCGTGCTCGTGCCGAGCATGCATCAAAGCCTCGGGACCGGCGCTCACCCGGCCGGCATGGCCGTCGCCCTGATCCCCGTCCTTTTCGCGTACAGCGGTTGGAACGCAGCGACCTACATCACGGGCGAGATGCGGGATCCGGCGCGGAGTCTGGGGTGGGGTCTCGCGGTCGGCACCGCCACTTGCATTCTGCTGTACGTCCTGGTCAACGTCACGTACTTGCGCGCATTGCCCGTTGCGGAGCTGCGCCAAACCACCGATCCGGCTCGCGTCACGGCCTCGCGGCTCGGGGGGGCACTTGCCGCAGGCCTGCTCGCACCGCTCGTCGCACTATGCATCTTGAGTTCCCTTCAGGCGACGGTGCTCGTGGGGCCGCGGCTCTATCACGCCATGGCGGCTGACGGTTTGTTCTTTCGCCCGCTCGGACGGGTGCACGGCCCCGCGCGCGTTCCTGTCATCGCCCTGGCAGTCCAAGCCATTGTCGCGGTCGCGGAGCTATTCAGTGGGCGCTTCGAGCAGCTTCTTACGTTCGCAATGTTCGCAATCATCGCGTTTTCGACGCTGACGGTTGTGGCTGTTTTCGTACTCCGGACGCGTCGGCCGGATTGGCCTCGTCCGTTCCGAGTTCCCGGATACCCGGTGGCTCCTGCGCTGTTCGTTGCGATGAACGTCTGGGTGCTCTCGAGCGTGCTTGAGCGGGGCATGCGCGAAGCGTTGATCGGCGCCGCAATCGTCGCGACCGGCCTTCCCGCCTACGTTATTTTCCGCGCGCGGAAGCGTGCTCAGGAGCTATCTCAATGAAACGCGTGGCGCTCATGCTCGGGGTCCTCGTCTGCGCGTGCGCTCGCCCGGGCGCGCCGGAGCTCACCCCGCCCGCGGGCCAGCTCACGAGCGCGTCGCTCGCGGACAGGGAAGCCGGCGACGCCTCACTCGCAACAATCGCGCGCACAACCTCGAGCGACGCAGCCCTCGACATCCAGAGTGCTATCGACGAGCCGGACGCGGCCGCCCAAGGCGCTGAGTTCATCGAGCAGGCCCGTATTCTGTTTCGGCTTGCAGCGTGCGGCCCTGACGGCGAGGTTCCATCGCGCTTCGACATCGCCGTTGTGACGAGACACTGCGAGGAGCTTGCTCGCGCCTACGACGAATACAGAAAAACCTGGGTGGAGGCTGCAGAGTCATTTCTGTCCTCGCTGCGTCCCAACGATCTCCCGGCCACGGTCGTATACCCATTCGGGGGCGGCGATTTGGCGAGCGCGTTGGCCACCTTTCCGGAAGCGACCGAAATAACGACGATTTCGCTCGAGCCTGCAGGAGATGTGCGGCCGATCGACGCGCTCGCGTCGGAACGTCTCGGGCCCGAGCTTGCCATTCACCGGGCTCACTTGGAGCGACTGCTCGAGAAGGCGCATTCCCGCACGGACAACCTCGAGAAAGAGTCGAAGACGGACCTGCCCGGTGAGGTGCTGTTCTCGCTCGCAGCGCTGGTGATATATGGCTATGAGCCCATAAGTCTTAGATATTTTCAGCTTCGGCCGGACGGCTCGGTCGCATACGTCACTCAGGCCGACATTCTTGCGCAGGCGCACCATCCCAAAGCCTTGCGTGCTCTGTTCGAGGACGCGGAGTTGCAGTTTCGAACGGCCGGTGACGCTGGACCTGTGAGGATACTGCGCCATCTCGCCTTCAATTTGGACGACGACCATCTCGAGGCCGCCCCGTCGCTTTTGTTGCACCTGAGCCAGAAGGGAATGGTGTCGGCGATGACCAAGGCCGCCAGCCATCTTCTATGGAGCGACCATTTTTCGCGGGTGCGCGCGTGGCTCATCCAACACCTCGTTTGGATGGTCTCCGACTCGACCGGCATTCCCCCGCGGTTTGCCGACACCGCGGGGCTGTCCCAAGAGACCTACGGCCGGTTTGCTGGACCGGCCCCCTTTGGGCTGATCGACAGCAAAGATGCAAATGATTTCAGGCACTTATTCGCGTCACAGCCCGCCCGTGACTTGGCTTTCCGATACGGCTACCCGGATCGGGACGGTCATGCGCATCTCATCGTGACGAAGCGAGCGCCGTCGCACTGAGGGCTGGGCTCGCGCTCGCGGGGTGTCGGGCTGTTCCCGAGCTCGACCTGCATTTTCTGCGAGAAGTCCGCATGTAAGTCTTGGGTCTCCACATTTCCCTGGCCAAATCGCCCGTGATGCTTAAGGTTTGGCGTCCCCCTGGGGAAGCACCGGGCGAGAGCAATGGTTGTTCGCCAAGAGGAGCGACCCTACTCAATCGCTCGGCATCTTACCCAAACCCGCCCCCAGCAGCCGACCGTGAACGTACCTAGCACTGCCCTCGTTCCCGCGCGAGAGGACCTCGACCAAGGGCCCCTCGAGCTCGATACGCTCGCCGAGGTCACCGTCGCGAACGACGCGCACCCTTCGGCGTCCGCCTCTCCTCCCCGCTCCGCGCGAAGGCGTGTGTTGACGCACGAGGAAGAGGTGCAGCTTTCTCAACGCATCGAAGGCGGCGAACGCGACGCCCTCGAAGCGCTGCTCGGCAGCGCTCAGGCGGCGGGTCCACTGCGGGCTCTTGCGGTAGAGCTGAGAGACGGGCGTACCGTGCCTTCCGCGCTTGTGCGAAACGCAGCCGAGGACGCAGACGAACCATCGAACGTCGAACGGCTCGCGCGATTGCTGGATCGGGCGGCCTCCGCGGCTACGGCGCGCACCGCGAGCGACGAGGCTACTCGCGAGCGGAGCCGTCGTCGGCGTGCTCGCGTTGCGAACGAGCTTGGCGCGGAGCGCTTCGAGCGCTCGCTCTTCGATCGAATGGCACGTGCTCTTCGCTCGCGCGGTGCTGACGAACGGGCCCGGAGAGCTTTTGCTAGGGGCCGTCGCGAAGCGCAACGCGCCGTCCACGAATTCGTGGGCGCCAACTTCGGTCTCGTTGTCACGTATGCGCGGCGTTTCGTGGGCCAGGGCCTCGACATGCATGATCTCGTGCAGGAGGGCCAGCTCGGCCTCATTCGCGCTGTCGAGAAATTCGATTGGCGCCGCGGCCATCGCTTCTCGACGTATGCCGCATGGTGGGTGCGCCAAGCGATGGCACGAGCTCTGGCCGATCAGAGCAAAACCATTCGGGTTCCTGTCCACTTGCTCGAGAGTCGTCATAAGCTCGAGCGGGTGCGTCGAACGATGGCGCAGCAGGGGCGTCGGGAGCCAACGGACGAAGAGCTCGCGAGGGAAAGCGGCCTGCCTCTCGACAAGGTTCGGGCCATTCGCGGGCTCGTGCGCGAACCGCTTCGCCTGGAGGCACCGTTGGGCGACGACGGCGACGGCGGCCAGCTCGGCGACCTCGTTGCCGATCAGCGATCACCTGCGCCGGACGAACAGCTGGCGCGCGAACGCATGCACGTCCAGACTCGAGCGCTGCTCGAACATCTGACGCCGCGCGAACAGCAGCTTCTGCGGCTCCGCTTTGGAATGGACGGCGGCCCTGGGCAGACGCTCGAGGAAGTGGGCAAGTCGTTCAACCTGTCGCGCGAGCGCGTTCGTCAGATCGAAGCCGCCGCACTGAAGAAGCTACGAGCGATCTCCGAGGAGCGGGACCTCGGCTCGTACATCGGAAAGTGAATCCTGGCCCCCGGGGCCCAGATGTGCGACCCGTCACTCGCCGCTCGCGCAAATGATCGAGACGGCGAGCACTTCGATAGCGCGCTCGAGCTCCCCCAACGACGGAAAGCTCGGTGCAATGCGAATGTTGCGGTCCAACGGGTCCTTTTTGTACGGAAACGCGGAACCGGCCGGCGTGAGCTTGACGCCCGCATCGGCGGCCATCGCAACGACGCGTGCCGCGCGGCCTGGCCGCGTGTCGAGGCTGACGAAATAGCCGCCCTTCGGCTTCGTCCACGTCGCGAAGTCGCTCTGGCCGAGATAGCGCTCCAGAACGGCTTGCACGAGATCGAACTTGGGCCGAAGAATTGCGGCATGGCGGCGCATGTGCGCTCGGACGCCGTCGGCATTTTTCAGAAAGCGAACGTGGCGAAGCTGGTTCAGTTTGTCCGGCCCGATCGTGACGTTCGCATGGTGCTTGCGCATCCACGCGAGGTTATGTGGCCCAGAAGCCAAGGCCGAGATGCTCGCGCCGGCGAATGTGACTTTGGAGAGCGACGTATAGATCCAAAACCGGTTGGGATGTGCGGCCGCTTCGCCCGCCCCGAGGCAGTCAGCCAAGGGCTCGGGTGTGTCGGTGAGGTCGTGAACCGCATAGGCGTTGTCCCACATGACACGGAAGTCCGCTGCGGCGGTCTTCATTCGTGCCAATCGTTCGACGATCTCGGTACGGAGTGTAACTCCGGTCGGGTTCCCGTATTTTGGAACGATCCACATCCCCTTGACACGCTCGCTTTCGCGCGCAAGGCGCTCGATGGCGTCCATATCGAGACCGTCCGCATTCATGCCGACCGGAATCATCTGGATTCCGAGATCCTCACAAATCGAAAAGTGTCGGTCGTATCCCGGCGAGGGGCAGAGAAACTGGGGGCGCTCATCGCGCCACGGATGGCTCCCATCGGGAACCCCGTGAAGCACGGCATGGGCAAGCGTCTCGTACATCAGAGCGAGACTCGAGCTGTCTGCCGCCATCACTCGGTCGGGGGCCACCTCCAGAATATCGGCGAAGAGGGCGCGGGCCTCCGGCAATCCATCGAGGCCACCGTAGTTGCGACAGTCGGTGCCGTCGGTCGCCCGGTAGTCGTTCGTCGCGAGAATGGTCGTGAGCGAGTTGGAGAGGTCGAGCTGCTCGGGCGATGGCTTGCCGCGGGTCAGATCGAGCGCAGCCGAGGCTCGTTTCATCTCCTCGTAGCGGGCGCGCGCATCGTTCAAAGAGACGCGAGGCTGGGGGGGCATGGCTGTCTGGTGTCCTTGTCCGTAGATCGGTGCGGCTCAACGGTAGCGGATCTCGGCCAGCGATCGAGCCGTTCGCCGGGCCCAACGATGCTCGGCTAGGGGTAAAAGGAAAGGCTGTGGCGGAGCTTGTTTGGAAGGGCAAAATCCCGCGCCGCGCGCGAACGCGGCCGGAGCGACCTCGTTTCCCCATTCAATCCGTGGAAATGCACGGCGACTGTACAGCGGCTGAGGTTAATCGGTTCGTATTCGGCGACAGTGCATCGGCGCTTCCGGCCCTGGCTGACGAGCTCTCGGAGAAGATCGACCTCGTCTACATCGACCCGCCGTTCGACACCGGCGACACCTTCGATTTTCTCGCCTCCATTCCCGGGGCGCCGGCGGGCGCTCCGCGGGTTGCCGTGCATGCCTACGAGGACACCCGTGGACTCGACGCTTGGCTGGCTTGGTTTTCCGATACCGCGACGCTTCTACACCGGTTGCTTGCCAAGGGCGGCAGCCTCTACGTGCATCTCGACGCGCACGTGGGGCACTACGCGAAGGTGCTGCTCGACGAAGTTTTCGGCGCCGACGCCTTTCAACGCGAGATCGTCTGGCGCATCGGGTGGGTCAGCGGCTTCAAGTCGCAGACGCGCGGCTGGATCCGCAATCATGACACGGTCCTATTCTACGCGAAGGGGGGTAAGCCCAAGACGTTTCACAAGGAGTTGATTCCGTATGCGCCCGGGTACGTACGGCGAGACGGTTCGCCGCCTCGGGGATCGGGGTACCCCATGGAGGACGTTTGGAACGGCAGCGAAGCCGACCGCTTGAACAGCATCCAGATCGTGTCCTTCTCGGGCGAGAAGGTTGGGTACCCGACTCAGAAGAACGAGGCTCTCGTTGCGCGCATCATCCGAGCGTCGTCGAATCGCGGCGATCGGGTCGTGGACTGCTTCGTCGGATCCGGAACCACCGCGGTGGTGGCGGAGAAACTCGGCAGAAGATGGATCGTCGGCGACGCCTCGCCGATCGCGCTCCACGTTGCGCGTAAACGTCTTCTCGCCGTTCGCGATGCCCGTCCGTGGATCGTGCAACATGTCGGAATCGCCTCGTCGTCCCAAGGCGAGGGCGCTTTGCGTGCGGTCGCGAGCGTTTCCGGTCTCTCGGTGAGGATCCAGCTCGTCGATTTCGCGATGGCCCCGGACAGAGTGCCGGGTGGCGCGCGCGATGCCGTGACCCATTGGTCGCAGTGGCTCGATGGCTGGTGCGTCGACTGGGATCACCGGGACGGGCGGCTGCGCGTGGGATCGAGCGCGTGGCGTCCGAGCCGGGGCCGACAGCCGCTCGCGCTGTCGCTCGAACACCACTACGAGCGGTCGGGCCAATACCTTGCCTTGGTCCGCGCGTTTGACGTCCTGGGTGGGGCTGCCGCGACGACGCTCTGCATCAACATCGAATGAGGCTGTGCGCCGACAAAATACGTCCGATGGCAACGGACGGTCACCGCCGGACCATCGCCAGCAACACTTCGAGCACGATGAGCGCGATCACGACGAGCTCGAGCACGGTGCTTCGGCGCGCGTCGATCTCTCCACGGACCAGGTTGTAGGCCTGCGCGAGTAGCGCCTGTTTGGCGTCGATGCTGGACTGCCAGGCGCGAATGCGAAAGCGGCGAACGGCGCTCTCATAAACGCGCGCGAGGTAGAAATCGCCTGTCACTTTGAGAGCATTGTCGACGCGCTCTGCAAACTCGGTCAGTTCGAGGAGTCGCCGAACCACCCCATGGCCCAGCTCGACCCACGGGTTTCGGAAAACGGCTCCAAAGCGCTGACCGCGCGCGGCGCTGAATTGTCGATGCACCCGCGCGAGCTCGGCGTCGAATAGACCATCGTAGTACTGAAGCTCAAGCAGCTGCGAGGTAGCGAGCTCGAGGATGTCGGGGACGTCGTGACTACCCGACGGCTCCAGCACGAATGCGCTGTTCCAGTCGACGACCACCAGGTCGTCTTCGAAATAGCTGTGGGCATGCTGCAGCACGTCCTGCCTCTGCCCGGCCGACAAATGGCGCGTTGGCGGCTCCCCGACCACCAGACTGGCGAGCGTCGGTGACGCGAGGACCTCCGTCGCGAGAGGCTGGCCGTCAAAATGTCGGACAAAAACAATGGTATAGGTCTCGATCCCGCCCCATCGGTGTCGCTGGTGGACCGCGGTGCCGAGCCGATCGAGCAACCCAGGGATGAGCTCTTGCGCCCAGCGATCGAGCTCGGTCGACTCGTACAGCTCGTCGCAAAGAGGCACGAGCGACGGTAGCTCCGTCCCGGGCGCAATCGGGACATCGAAGCAAACCGAGACGGCTCCGTAGTCGAACAGCCGCGCCGAAACTTCGGCTTCCAGGCGGGCGTTCGACCGCGAAAGGTTGACGATGTGCGTTCCAAGGGCCACCTCCAACGGAGGCGCCGACATGACGAGCGACAGGGCTGCTTCGCGCGTAAGGGCGCCGCGGCGCGATGCGCTGCTTTGGACCACCTTCTGCGCGGCCGTGAGATCGATTTCGTCGGCCACGTCGAGCAACCGGTAGCCGAGCACGCGCCCCTCGCGAATGACCAACACCCGCCGCGGATGGTATCTCCGTTCAGTGCGGCAGCGGTGGCCAATCACGCCTTGGCGAGTTCGGCCATGCGCGCGCGATGCGGGACCGGCTGTCCGTGAGACGACTATCGGCCGTCGCCTGGGTGATCTCGCCGCGTACACCATCGTAGCGATCGGCGCTTCCGCAGCGCGCTGAGCTTGAGCGCGCGCCAACTGTCCCGTTCCATAACGATAGCGTGACAGTCGACTTCCCGATCGCGGTTCTCCTCGCGTGTCTCCTCGCTGCGTGCGGCGTCGGGTTCGAAACAGGGCCCCTGGCGGAGCGCACGTACGACTCCGGGCTCGTCGGAGATCCGGCGCCGAACTTCACCGTCAAGCCGCTCGCGGGGCCGCGCACTCCGCTCTCCCTGATCGCACTTCGCGGGCGGGTCGTGATTGTCGATTTCTGGGGAACGTATTGCGGCCCCTGCAAGCGTTCGTTCCCGAAGCTCGAGGATCTGAATGCGAAGTACTCAGCACGCGGGTTACACATCGTCGGTATCAGCGAGGACGAGCCCGACGATAAGGACAAAATAGCGGCGTTCGCCTCGACCTACGGGGCCAGGTTCACGATCGCGTGGGACGAGGACAAATCCATCGCCCGCCGATACAAGCCCGAGACGATGCCTTCGACGTTCCTCGTCGACCGCAGGGGGGTCGTTCGATACGCGCACGTCGGGTACCGCGACGGGGACGATACGGCGATCGAAAAAGAGGTGATGGACCTCTTGGCGGAGTGACGCCGACGCGATCTACGAAAGGCCCATTTTGCGTGGGCCTTCCATGTCGTCGGCAGCTCGGGCGCCTCGCTTGCTGCGCGGTGCTGGTGCTGGTGACCATCGTTCAAAGCTCGGTGTCGCAAGCCGGCGACCCGACAATCGCTTTGCAGGAGCTCGCACATTCGGGTGACTTTCGGGTACGGGTCAGCGCGGCTCTGCAGCTCGGGCGCGCTCGACCCCTGGGTGCACGAGAGTCGCTCGAACGTGCGCTCGACGACGCGCATCCGGCAGTACGCGTTGCAGTAGTCGAGGCACTCGAAGCGCTCGGAGATCCTACGTCGGCGACGTCGCTCGAGCGACGTCTTTCGAGCGAAACCGCGCAAAGCGTGAAGATTCGAATCCGCGACGCAATCCATGCCCTTCGCGCGCGTGGAGCGGCCCTCGGGCGGAGCGACGATTCTTCGTCACATCGACGGGAGGCCGACGCACGCTGCGTTCTGGCCCTCGGAGCGATGCGAAACGGGAGTGGCATTCGGGGCGACGATCTGCGGCGGGTGCTATCGGATGCGGCGCAGACGCACGCTCGGAGCCTTCAAGGAATGACGGTGGTTCGCGACGAACTCCCGCTGACCCTACAGGCGGCGGCCCGGCACCTGCCGGTCATCACCCTCGACGGCAACGTGACCCAACTGATCGAGGCCCGGTTCGGCGGGACCCTGCAAGTGCACGCCGAGGTCGAGTTCACGGTTCGTCGCGACCAGACGCTTAGGGGGACCGTTTCCGGCTCCGCCACGATCATCGGACCCGGGGCGGCGATCTCGGAGGAGGTCCGCCGGCGCTTGCAGGACGAGGCCGTGGACGGTGCCGTTCAGAGTGCACTTCGCGGGGCCGGCGAAGGGCTCATCGTCGCCTCCATGTGAGCTGGATGGTTCGGTGCGATGTCGGCCGGCCCCGAATCGTTGGCTCGCCAGCTACGACAGGGCCATGATGAGCTCGCGATGGAGGCCGTCGGGAGCGTCTTGCGGGCGGGGGACCGGCTCGATCGGTACGAGCTACTGTGCCCTATCGCGTCCGGGGGCATGGCCACGGTTTGGCTCGCTCGTCTGCGTGGCAAGCGAGGTTTCGAGAAGCTATTTGCGATCAAGACGATCCGCACCGAGCTTCTGGAAGATTCGCGCTTCCAGGAAATGTTCCTCGACGAAGCGCGCATCGCCTCCGGGATCCAGCATCCGAACGTCGCGCAGATTCTCGACCTTGGTGAGCAGAAGGACGTCCTTTTCATCGTCATGGAGTGGATCGACGGCGATTCGCTCGCGAAGATCCGCAGGCTTGCGGCCAAAAGCGGGCGCCTGTTGCCCATGGGCCCCGCGCTTCGCATCGTGGCCGACGCTTGCGCCGGACTGCACGCTGCTCACGAGCTGAGGGACGAGCTCGGCGAGCCGCTCGGGATCGTGCACCGCGACGTGTCACCTCAGAATATCTTGGTGAGCACCGGCGGTGCCGTCAAAGTCATCGACTTCGGAATTGCCAAGGCTCAAAACCGCAAACAGGGCGAAACGCGGACCGGCATCGTCAAGGGAAAGGTCCAGTACATGGCCCCCGAGCAGGTCAAGAAGGGGCGTAGCGTCGATCGGCGTGCGGACGTCTGGGCGCTCGGCGTATGCCTGCACGAGCTGGTTGCCGGCCGGTTGCCGAACGACGGGGATGACGACGTCGAGGTCATTCGCAGACTCTTGGCGGACGAGGCGCCCAACTGTGCCGAAGGACTCCCGCAAGCCGTCGCTGCGGTACTGGAGCGTTCGGTCACGCTGAGCCCGGACGAGCGGTTTCCGACCGCTGGCGCCATGCAACGAGCCATCGAAAGCGCCATGAAGGACCTCGGCGAGAGCGCCACCGGTGACGATGTCGCCACGTTTCTCAGGGTGTCGCTTCCGGAGTTGGCCGAAAGACGGCGAACGTTCGTCAGTCAGGCCGTCTCGGAGTCACGTGAACGCAGCCCGCGACACGAAGAAGGGCGCGAGGAGGTCGCGTTTGCCCCGACGGTCATCGGCGACCGGAGAAGCTCGCATCCAGCCAGCGAGGAAGCGCGCGCCATCGCTTTGACGAAGCGAAAGAGCGCCCGCGCCGTTCCTGCAAGATCAGGGCAGGTCGATGAATCGGGTGTCGTTCCGTCCCCTGCGGCCGACGAGCCGCTCAAGATCCCGAAGCGCAGTCGCGCCGGCCTATGGATCGGGCTGGCGCTCAGCGCCGCCGCTGGCGCAATGGCCGCGGTTGGGTGGGCGCCTACGTTTCGGGTTCACGTTCACGACGAGGGCCCGCCCGATGCCACGCTGGCGGCGGCTCCGTCGTCGCGCCGCGACTCGGCCTCGCCCGGGACGCCTGCCGTCCCTGCCATCCTCTCGGTGCCTACGCCGGCGGCGGCGGCGCCGGTAGCCAAGAGCAACGCGCCGGTGCGGCCGCAGCTGCGGGCCATCGCCGAGCCACAGGAATCTCGCTCATCCGCCTCGGCGTGGGCGTTCGGCGTGGCGGCCTCTGCGGACGCCGAATCGATTGGGGCGGCAGCGTCCGCATCGGCGGGCGTGGACGCCTCGGTCACGACTGCGATCGAGGCCGGTGCGGGCCCGATCGACACGGCGCCGGAGGACGACCCAAACAACCCGTACAACGCCCCTAGCTCGCCCGCCGCCGATCCGTGAGCCGAGCGACGGCATGCTATGAGCACGCGACCCATGACACGCACCTCCGCTGAGGTTCGCCGAGCGTTTCTCGACTTTTTTCGCGAGAACGGACATGAAGTCGTCCCGAGCTCGCCGCTCGTTCCGCAGAACGACCCCACCCTGATGTTCGCCAACGCAGGGATGGTCCAGTTCAAAGACGTTTTTGTTGGCAGAGAAACCCGAGCCTACGGGCGGGCGACGTCGAGCCAGAAATGCATTCGGATTTCGGGCAAGCACAACGATCTCGAAAACGTTGGTGTGACGGCTCGTCACCACACGTTCTTCGAGATGCTCGGCAATTTTTCGTTTGGCGATTACTTCAAGGAAAGCGCCATCGCCTTTGCATGGGAGCTCTTGACCGGTGTCTATGCGCTCGATCCAGCCAGGATGATGATCACGGTCTTCGGCGGCGAGCAGGGTCTCGCCCCGGACCACGAGGCACGCTCGCTTTGGCGCAAGATCACGGGACTGAGCGACGCACGCATCCTCGGCCTCGGCATGAGCGACAACTTCTGGCAAATGGGGGAGACAGGCCCGTGCGGCCCATGCACGGAAATTCACTGGTTCAACGGAAACGTCGGGAGCGGGGGCGTGCCGTACTCCACGTTTGGCCAGGAACCCGCTCACGACGGTAGCGGCTGGATGGAGCTATGGAACCTTGTTTTCATGCAGTTTGAGCGCTCTGTCGACCCGTCGGGTCAAGCAAAGCTCGAACCGTTGCCGAGGCCGTGCGTAGACACCGGGGCCGGGCTCGAGCGGGTTTCAAGCGTGCTTCAGGGCGTGGCGAGCAACTACGACACGGACCTTCTACGCACTCTGGTGGACAAGGCGAGTGAGATGAGTGGCAAGCGCTATGAAGCGTCCCAGGCCGACGACGACGTTTCGATGCGAGTTATCGCCGATCACGCACGAACGACCGCTTTTCTCATCTCGGAGGGAATCTTCCCCGACCGAGCGGGTCGCCCATACGTGCTGCGGCGCGTGATGCGTCGGGCCATCCGACACGGTCATCGACTTGGAATCCGCCAACCGTTTCTTCACACGGTGGCTCGGGAGGTCGTCCGGACTATGGGGGATCAGTATCCGGAGCTCGAGCGCCGCAAAGAACTCGTCGAGAGCGTGGTGCGAGGGGAGGAGGAGCGCTTCCGCGAAACCGTCGAGCGAGGGCTGAGGATCCTCGACGAAGAAGTCGAAAGCGTTCGCGCGGCTGGCGGGTCCGTCATTCGCGGCGAAACGGCATTCAAACTCTACGACACGTTCGGATTCCCGCTCGACTTGACGGAAGTCATCGCTTCGGAGCGCGGGCTCGGCGTCGATGCCGTCGGGTATGAGCGCGCTCTCGAGCAACAACGCTCGAGGAGCGAGGGCTCGAAGCTGAACGATGAGGCCAGGGTGTCGCACGTTTGGCACGATATTTTGGCCCAGCTGCAGCGCCAGTCGTCAGCGGGCGTCCGGTTTATCGGTTACGACCGGGAGGACGCTGAGGCGACGGTTCTCGCGATCGTCAGGGGTGGGCGCATCGCGGACCGGGCGCTGGAGGGCGACGAGATCATGGTCGTCACCGACGTCACGCCGTTTTACGGCGAGTCGGGAGGGCAAGTCGGCGATCGGGGCATGATCGAGCGGCGCGGTATCGAGCCGATGCGATTCGAAGTGCGGGACACGCAGAAGCCCATCGGGGGTATCATTGCGCACCAGGGGCGATTGCTTCAAGGTGGCCTGGCGGCCGGTGACGTCGTGCACCTCACCGTGGACCGCGAGCGACGCTCAGCGACGCGCCGCAATCACACAGCTACCCACCTATTGCATTGGGCGCTTCGCACGGTCGTGGGAGGGCAGGCGACTCAAAAGGGGTCGCTCGTCGGTCCCGACCGCCTCCGGTTCGACTTCGCGCACGCAAAACCGCTGACTGACGACGAAATCGCCTCGATCGAAGACCTCGTCAACGCGAAAATCGTGTCGGACGCGCCGGTTCTTACGGAAGTGCTTCCGATTGCGGAAGCTAGGCGGCGGGGCGCGGTGGCCATTTTTGAGGAAAAATATGGCGATGTTGTACGAATGTTGACCATGACGAACGACTCGGTGGAGCTCTGCGGTGGGACGCACGCCCGGTCGCTCGGAGAGGTCGGACTCTTCAAAGTTGTGAGCGAACAGGGCCTCGCAGCGGGCGTGCGTCGCATCGAGGCAGCGACCGGCCTCAATGCACTTGCCTACACCCGTTCGGTCGAAAGCTCCCTTCGCCGCGCAGCCCGCTCGCTCAAGGTGTCGCCCGCCGATGTGAACGATAAGCTCGAACGGCTCGTCGAGCACGAGAAGCAGCTCGAACGGGAAATTACCGAATTAAGGCGTCAGGTCGCTCTTGGTGCGATGGATCGTGGATCTGGCGCCGGCGGCATCGACGAGATCGTGAAAGAAGCACGCAATGTGCCAGGAGGAAAGGCGCTGGCCGTCAAGGTCTCGGCGAGCGACGCCGCAACACTCCGTGAGATGGCCGAGCGGCTGCGTGACAAACTCGGAGAGGCCGTTGTGCTCGTCGGCGCCGTTGGCAGCGACAAGGCCATGCTGGTGCTGACCGTCTCCAAGGGCTTGACGGGCAGGTATCACGCCGGGGATCTGGTAAAAGCGATCGCTCAGCTGCTTGGCGGCTCGGGCGGCGGACGCCCAGATCTCGGGCAGGCTGGCGGCGCGCAAATGGACCGCCTCGATGAGGCCCTCGACAGTCTCTACGCCCGCCTGACATGAGACGCCCGACAGACGAGCAAAAGCGTGGCAAGATGGTCGCGCTGTTCCCCGGTTAGAATGGGGCCGAGCGGGTCGCAGGTGATTCCAGGCGAGGTAGTGTCGAGGCGACGATGACCGAGGGCCGGAGCGGACTGCCGCCGCTGACGCACGGAACGGTCGTCAACGACCGCTACGAGATTCGACAGAGCCTCGGCAAGGGCGGGATGGGCGAAGTCTTTCTCGCGTACGATCGAACCACGCAACAGCCGGCTGCTCTCAAGATCGTGCGCGAGGAAGCCCGTATGCCTGGCGATGACGAGGCGCTTCGCGTCGAGCTCTTGCTCGCGCGCTCGGTCAGCGATCCGCACGTCTGCCGCGTGCACGATCTCGCCCCGAGTCCGTATGGCCCCATCCTGGTCATGGAGTACATCACGGGGCAGACGCTTCACACCCACATCCGTCGAAAGAAGGCCCAGGGCGGATATGCGTCCGACGAATTTCGGCGGATCGCGAGCGACCTCGCGTCGGGCGTCGCCGCCATTCACCAGCAAGGCCTCGTTCACGGAGACTTGAAACCAGGCAACGTCATGGTGACGACGAACCCAGACGGATCGCTCGGAAAGGCCATTGTGCTCGACTTCGGCTTCGCCAAGGAGCGCGCCCGGGCGAGCGGGCGGCGTCCGGGTGCGCCGCCCGACGGCGGGACACCGAATTACATGAGCCCTGAGCGCATTCGCTCCGGGGGAGCCAGTCCCGAAGACGACGTGTACGCCCTTGGCTTGACCCTGCTCGAAATGTGGACATGCCGGGTGCCCGAGCCTGGCTACAAGCCGCGCTCAAAGACGATGCGTCAGCAGATCATGTTCGATGTCCCAGCTGGATTGAGCATCGATGAGATCAAGCAGGTGTTCCGCTGCTTTGCCGAGGACCCCCAGCAGCGCCTCGCGGCGCGCCATTTGCGCTTCTTCAACCCCGTCACGCTGACGACGAATCCCATCCAGGTTCCGCGCGAGCGGCTCGACGCGGGCCCACCGCCCGGCCACAGCGCTTCGCTATCCTTCGTTCCTGGTTCGCAAGCGCTGCTGGCTACATTTGCCTCGAACGCGCCGGAGTTCGTCGGTGAGTTGCTGTGCCTCGACAAGCTCGTCGTGACGGTCGGCAGGCGCGCCGACAACGACCTCATCGTGCCGGAGGCTACGGTCAGCGGTCAGCACGCGCAGCTCAAGTGGCAGAACGGGACGTGGATCGTCGAGGATCCGGGCTCGACCAACGGCAGTTACGCCGATTACATGTACGAACGCGCAAAGAGCATCAATTTGCTGCACGGCGGCGAGGTGCAGCTCGGCGAACTCCGCTTGAAGCTGGTCAGCTACGCAAAGGACAGTCCGAATCACAGGCGAGCGCGCCTGTACCTGTCGAGACGCGACGGACTCACGGGGTTGCTCGTGCGCGAACAATTGCTGCGCACCCTCGATGAGGAGGCCGCGTTTGCGGTTTGGGTCGAGGCACCTCTGACGCTGGCCCGCTATGAGCTCCGCGGGCCGAGCCGTCTCGTCAGCGACCGACCGACGATTCTGGAGATGCTCGCCCTTCGGAGATCTGCGACGCGCGTTGTGGAGCTGACCGATATGTTTCTCCTCTCGCTCATTGCCGTCACCGCTGGACGTACCGGCCCCTTACGGTTCTGCGTAGCCATGGTCGGTCCTGGTTCCCAAGAGGCGCGTAACCTCGTTGAGCAGGTGGTGGGTCAGGTACAAGGAATGATGCCGGACGGGCTCGAGCTTGGGGCCACCATCGCTCGCTACGAGCCGGGCGTAAGCGTTCGCGCACTCGTCGACGCCTGATGACGTCGCAGGCGGTCGCATGAGCGAATTGCGCGATCCATCGCACCCGCCGTCGGATCCCTACGGCTCGCCGGCGCGCCGTCGAGCCATGACGCACCATGACGAGGATCGTCCGGTGCGCGTGCAGCTGATCGCGGCGTTGCTCGTAGGACTCGTGCTGATCAGCAGCGGGCTGTATCTCTGGCGAAGGCCGCCGGGCATGACCACCGACGGCTCCCCCGCGGAGGCGGTTGCGTCCGCATTGGCGGCCGCGAGTGATGGCGGGACCTCGGCAGTCGAAGCCGGGTCCACGCCGGTCATGCTGTCCGAGGCGCGCATCGTCGGGTGCCACGACCGGGGGCCAAGAGTTACGTCACCCGAGGAGTGCGACCATGTAGCGTCAATCGAACGTGCCCTCTCGCAGGCCATCCAACAGTCGCTCGCGTGCGTTCCTGCGGCGGACTCGAGCGGGACAATCGAATACGTCGCCGATGTGAGCTTCTCGCGCCGTAAGGTGCGCATCCGTCTGCCCCGATCTGGCCGTTCGTTCCGCGACCAGAAGACCGTCGTCGCGTGCAGGACGGCCGTTGGAGACGCGATGCGCGCAGTAGAGCTCGAAGGCATCGATCACCGCCATGCCCGTTACGAGATCGCCATCACGGCCACCTATCGCGGCAAGACGTGATCGCCGTCCCGAAGGGACATCGAAGCGTTCGCAGGAAAGCTAGCGGCGAGCTCGGCGTGCGGTTAGGTTTGCTTGCGTTGATGCGGCACCCAAAGCGCCACCTCGTCGTTCTCGACCCTCCGCGCGGGGAGGCGCGCGATCGGACCGCGTGGGGTGCCCGGATCGATGACGATCACTTCCACGACGAGTGCGGCGTTTTCGGAATTTTCGGACATCAAGAAGCCGCCAACATGACGTATCTCGGACTGCACGCGCTTCAGCACCGCGGACAGGAGTCCGCCGGCATCGTCACGAGCGACGAGAGACAGCTCTATGCCCATCGGGCGATGGGTCTTGTTCAGGACGCATTCACTCAGGACCAACTGGCCAGACTACCCGGTCGATGCGCGATTGGGCACGTCCGCTACTCGACTGCGGGAGGTTCGCATATCAAGAATGCGCAGCCAATCGCCGTCGACTACGCACGGGGGTCGCTCGCCGTTTGCCACAACGGCAACCTGACGAATGCGGACGATCTCCGCGCGGAGCTCGAGTCTCGGGGGTCGATCTTCCAGAGCGACACGGACACGGAAGTGTTCGTCCATCTCGTCGCCATGAGCCAGGAGATCTCCATCGAGGATCGAATCGCGGATGCACTGACTCGCGTGAAAGGAGCTTATTCGCTCCTTTTCTTGACGGAGGACGCGATCATCGCCGTGCGCGATCCGATGGGGATCCGTCCGCTGTGCCTCGGGCTCTTGCCTTCAAAAAAGGACGCGCACGTTGTGGCGAGCGAGCCGTGCGCATTCGAGCTCATGGGCGCCGAGTACGTCCGGGACGTTGAGCCCGGAGAGATGGTGATCATCGATGCGAGCGGCATTCGGTCGGTGCGACCGTTGCCGAGCGCACCGCATCGCGCGTGCATTTTCGAATACGTGTATTTTGCTCGTCCGGACTCGCAATTTGCGGGTCAAAGTGTTTACGAGGTAAGGAAAGCGTTCGGGCGCAAGCTCGCGCGCGAGCATCCGGTCGAGGCCGATGTCGTCGTTCCGGTTCCGGACTCGGGCGTGCCTGCGGCGATCGGTTATGCGGCGGAACGGGGTCTCGCGTTCGAGATGGGGCTCATTCGCTCCCACTATGTCGGGCGCACATTCATCGAGCCGCAAGACAGCATCCGTCATTTCGGCGTTCGTCTGAAGCTCAGCACCGTTGGCCCCGTGCTTCGTGGAAAACGTGTCGTCGTCATCGACGACTCGATCGTTCGTGGGACGACCTCGCGGAAGATCGTCAAGATGGTGCGCGACGCCGGGGCGAAGGAAGTGCATCTTCGCATCTCGAGCCCACCGACGCAGTGGCCTTGCTATTATGGCATCGATACTCCGACGCGCCGCGAGCTCATCGCATCGAGTCACAGCGTGGACGAAATTGCGCGTTATGTTACTGCGGATTCACTCGGCTATCTGTCGCTCGAGGGACTTCTGGCGGGGGTCGGCGATGGCAACTCGCTCTGTCATGCTTGCTTCTCCGGGCAATACGCAATTCCGTTCACGCCCACGAGCAAGCGGCAGATGAGACTTGTGGGCGTCTGATGCGGACGCGGCTCGTGCAGGGCCGCCCGACACCTTGGCGGCGATCACGATTCCAATTCGTCGTATACACGTACCGTCCGCAGAAGCCCGCTCTCTCCCCGCTCATAAACCGCGAGCCCCGCTTGCGCTGGAACTTCGACTCCGCGAAAGCGCACGACCGTGTACTCCAGGGCGCACGTCCTTCCGTCATCGGCGCGCGCGTTCTTGAGCAATTGGAGACCTCGGCTCTCGACTCCGGCTTCACTTCCCAGCAATCGATCGTAATAGGCACCTAGGGGCCCCCCACCCGGTTCGAGCTTCGCGTGCGTCTCGCCGTCCGCGCCGCGGACCGTGGCCCCGCGCTCGAAGCTCGATACCAGGCCGGCGATGTCGCCTCGGGCGAGCGCCTCGAGGTGGGCCGCCACGGGAGGCGGGACAGCCGTTCGATCGTTGCTGGGCAGAAGCTCACGTCGCGGCACGTGCGCTTGGCGTAGCGCGCGTGTCGCGTAGTAGACGCGGAGCTCGACTTCGCGCTCGCGCCGTCGCTCTGCGACGACGCCCACCGGTACCCGTACTCGTGCGCCATTCACGGTGAGCGCGAGCGCTCCTTCCGTCACGTCTCGGTCGGATCCGGTCACAAACCCGAAGTTGTCGAATGCAGCATCGTGCACCGCGAGCCAGCTTGCGATCTCGGCCAGTCGCGGCGCGATCTCGGACATTCCGCTCGCCCTACCGAACAGAGGATCATCGATCGTCGCTCGGTCGCCCAGCCGCTGCGCAAGGGCGGCCGTTTGCGCCGCGACGAGGGCCGGAAAGTAAACCTCCGAGAGCCGCCCGCGCAACCCCGAAGACCCGCCGCGGTCAGAAACGCCCTTCATAAATTTAGGATACATGCAACGCCCACAGACCGTCCAGGCGGCATGGGCCAAGGGGGACGGGCCCCGCGTCCGGTACGCGGACTGGTGCGCGTGCCGCAGCGCAATCCCCGCCGACGGGCCCTGGTCCTCGCTTCAGCGCCCGAGAGTCCAAAAGTGCACATCCATGCCATCGCCATCTCAGGCGCTCGAGGAGTCCCACGAACCTTGCGCCCAACCGGGACGAAAGGAATTATGGTTCTAGACGCAGTGGGCCTTCTCGATCACCTTCCGGACCGAGCATCGCTCTACGAGGTCTCTCCACGCGACGGGCTGCAGAACGAACGATCGATGGTGCCCGTTCGAGGTAAGCTTCGACTCATCGACGCCCTCGTCGTCGCGGGCCTCAAGCGAATCGAAATCACCAGCTTCGTCGCACCCAACTGGATTCCACAACTGGCCGATGCGGACGACGTTGCGGAGCACGCCGTACCGCCGCCGGGAGTCGCGTTCAGTGCGCTTTGCCCGAACCCCGTCGGCTTGGCAAGGGCACGAGCCGTGGGCATCCGCGAAATCGCCGTGTTTGTCTCGGCAAGCGAGACGCACAACAAGAAGAATGTGAACAAGACCGTCGCCGACACGCTTGCCGTGTTCGACGACACGATCGCTCCAGCGCACGCGGCAGGCATGAACGTGCGTGGTTACGTCTCAACCGTATGGGGCTGCCCGTACGAGGGAGAGGTGGATCCCCGCCGTGCGGTGGTCATCGCCACGAAGCTGCTCGACATGGGTTGCTACCAGGTCTCGCTCGGGGACACGATTGGTGTGGGGACGCCTCGGCAGACGGCGCACATTTTGGAAATGATGTTGGCGGAGATTTCGCCGCACCATCTGGCGATGCACATGCACGACACGCGTGGGACCGCACTTGCGAACGTCCTCATCGGCCTCGAGATGGGGGTTCGAGACTTCGACGCGAGCGTCGGGGGTCTCGGAGGGTGCCCATACGCGCCGGGCGCGGCCGGCAACCTGGCGACCGAGGACCTTGTGTACATGCTGCATGGAATGGGCATCCAAACCGGCATCGATTTGGATCGCCTCGTGGAGGCCGCTCGCGTCGCCGAGAGCCTGGTGGGTCATCCTCTTCCGGGTAAGGTGCATCGGGCCGGAGTGCGAAGTCTCAAGGCGTGAGTGTGCGTGGAGCCTCTTCAAAGCTCGACGTGCAAATCGCCCCGGCGGCTCGCCCTTTGGCCGCCTCAGCGGGAGCTTTTAGAAAGGCCAAGTGCGGCCCACGAGCTGCCGATAAGGGTCGAGAGCGCCACGAGCTACCTTTTTGGCCTTGAGCGCGCCTGCGCCGGGTTCGGACGGTACCGGGAGAAGGGCAGGGGAATGCGACGCGCTCATCGTGTTGGCACTTGTCTGCCGTCGCCGGCCACGTGCGGCCCCCCGAATTGTCCACAGGATCTCCGTAGGGATCGAACCGACGGCCGCCGTTTCAATTGTGAAATCGTCGGCAGCCGCCGCATTTCGTTTCTGAATGCCGACATACTTGCAGGTGGCGCAAGTTCTCGAGAACGCTTGGGTGGGTAGCGTGGCATACTCGTCGCATCGTATGCGAGCGGCACCGCGTAGGCCGGCTCTCCCCCCCCGGGCCCCTATGCGGTGCCGTTTTCTTTTTGTCGTCCCGGTGGGCTGCGCGGTAGAGCGAGCCATGCGTTCCGTCTCGGTGGCTCTGCTAATGACCCTGGGGGCGGCGTGCTGCCAACGACCGGCGCAGGAGGATTTCTCGCGTGCGGCCTCCTCCACGGCCGAACCGGCGGAGCCGTCGCACACGCCGCCGCCGAGCGACGGCGCCGTCGCGACCGGAAGGTCGGCGCGGCTTTCGGGCGACCGCTGCGTTCGTCTCACTGCGGAGGGGCCGCCGCCGGCCGTGCCGCCGGGGTCAGCCGCGGACTGCCCAACGGATCCCGAGGCCTCCGTCTCGGCCGCCAGGCTTCCTACGGTCAGCGTCATCTTCGAAGACGTGCGCGGCGTCTCCGTGAACGCGGAGCTCGTGCATTCGCCGCACGACACGATGCGCGGCTTAATGTACCGCAAGTCGTTGGGCGAAGACCAGGGGATGCTCTTCGACTTGGGCGTCCGCGAAGACCACCGGTTCTGGATGCACAACACGTGCATCCCACTCGACCTGATTTTCGTCGACTTTGACGGCCTGGTGGTGGGCATCGTCGAGAATGCCCCGACTCTCAACGACGAGGCGCGCGGAGTCGGCTGCCCATCGCGCTGGGTGCTCGAGGTAAACGCCGGGTGGGCGCGGCGGCACGGAGTCAAATCGGGCCAGCGGATCGAACTGCCTCGGTAATCGGGCTGGGGTGCGATTCGCTCGACGATCGAGCGTCGACCTCTCAGTCGGGTTGGTAAACGATCGTCTGGGAGCCGTCGCGGAAATAGAATCGATCCATCGACGCCTTGTCGAACGTGGCGGCGCCAAAGGCATTCCAGGCGACGCTCCAGATCGCCGCCGCCGTGAAGAGATGGCGCATTGGGCGAGACCCGATGGCGATGAGCACGAAAAGAAGAGCGGAGTAGTCATTGGAAAAACGATACCCAAACGTTCGCCATCCCGAGTTCTGATAATGGAGATCGGCTACTGCGGGAATCGCGGCAGACAATGCCACAATAGCGTAAAGCCACTTTCTCGGCGGATCGCATTCGAGACCTTTGGGCCAGAGCACCCAGAAGTAGAGCGGGGTCGTGAACCAGATCGCCAGACCGTGTTCGTTGATCTGAAACGGGGCCGCGGCGACTGCGAGGCTGCGCGGCGGCAGCCACGGCAAACTCGAAAGCATGATCCCCAGGTTCTTTGCGAGGTAGTGATAGCTGAAGAGGCCCCACTTCATGATCCTCGTGTGCCATCCGACCGTCAGGAACTCGTGATCGAACCAAATGGGAGTCGCGCGGCCGTAGCGGGTCCAATTCAACCAGGCGGCGATTCCGAAACCAACCACGATCGGCGCCGAAAAAAGAGCGTATCGGCGTAGGAGTGCGCGGAAGTCGACGCCCGAAAGGAGCGCGCGAATTCGATCGACCAGGCTCCCGGACATGACAGGCTCGCCTTTGACCGAGACCCGCAACGCCTCGAACGCAAAAAGCGGGATGGTCAGAAAAACCGGGGTCCGAGTCAGCCAAGCGCAGGCCAGCATCGTGCCCGCCAAAACGGGTCGCTCGGCGTCGAACGCCCAAAGCGCGTAAAGCGCGCCCTCGGCCGCGCCCACGACCATCGCGACGAACCACACCGTTCCTTCGACCGCCGAGAAAAAGTAGACCGTTCCGAAGGCATAGAGCAGCGCCAATGCGACGTTCTGACGTTCCGTTCGCAGCGACCGGCCCGTTCGGCGAAGCTTTTCGAGCACCAGCAACAACGCGGCAGGCGCAATGCCCGCCAGCTCGACCGCAAATTGCCCGTCGCGGAAATTCTCCGCCGAACCCGCGAGCTTCACGAACGGCAGCATCAACAGCGCCGGCAGTGGTGGAAAACTGATGTACGTCTTGCCGTGAAACTCGGCGAAGTCGTTGTTCATGGCGTAGGCCGGCGGGCCGCCCGCAAGGTCCTGGCGCCCGTGCAACCAGGCGTCTGCCAGGAGGGCAAAGTGATTGAAAGGGGTATGGGCCGTCAGCCGGTTTGCCCCCGCGAACGCGGCGAAGATCGCCGTGGTCACGACATACACGAACAGCGCTAGGAGAAGACGGCGCGGGCGTGTTTCGGGCTGGACGAGGTGGGCGAGCCGTCCCGGGCGCGCCGGAAATCCGATTGCAGGGGCGGCAGCGCGCCCATCGCTGCGAGGATGGGGGGTCGCCATGCCGCGCAAAGCTATCACCCGGCGCGCCAGCCCGGCAGTCGCCGGGTGCCCCGTGCCAGCGCGAAGCCTTGTTCGCTGCGTGCGTATTCGGCAACGCATGGGGTGCCTCCCAAGACCACAAAAGCCTCGATGGTTTGGCCAATCGTTGCTTGGCGCGTGTCTTGCTTACCGTCCCGCCGCGGAGCAATGTCGTCGCTCGATGTAGAGCGATCTGAATTCAACAACCCATGGCCCTACCGTTCGGCGAGACACCGGGCGCCCGCGATTCCCGCGCGCTCTCTATTCTGGCAAAGACGATTTACCGAGAGCTGCGCAGCAGCGGCTATGAAGTGCGCCATGTCATGGCGCTTGCCGGGGAGCTCCTCGGAGAGGTGACGAGCGAGGTCCGCGCGGAAGCGGCCCCCAGGGGCCAGCGCGGTCGAACCTGACGGTCGGGACGAGCGGGCAGGCACCCTTCGGGACGCCGCCCAAGTTGACTGCTTGCCGGGCTGCTTCGACAATCCTCGGGACGTGCTGGCATGCGGCCGCAACGTTCCGAGGGAGCTGAATGTTCACGATCGTCATCAACGAAAAAGGAGGGACTGAGCGACGGGAGGCATTCGACGGGGGTGAGATCAGCGTGGGGCGAGTGCAGGGCAACGACCTGATGCTGCCGAAGGGCAATGTGTCGAAGCATCACGCCCGTCTTCTTCTTCGCGACGCACGCTTCATCGTTACGGACTTGAGGAGCACGAACGGGACGTATGTAAACGGTCGAAAAATATCGCAAGCAACGCTCGTTCGCGAGGGCGACAAAATTTACATCGGCGACTTCGTGCTCCGTTTGGAGGCGAGCGGGAAAGAATCCGGTCGACCTGCCGAAGCACCCGCCGCACGAACATCAGCGCTCGATCCGGGCTCCTCGCCCGCGGTGGGCCCGTCCACCCCCCTGATGTCGGCTGCACCGGCCGGACTCGTCGCCCAGGCCGGTGCGGCGCCACCGCCCGAGCCGCAGAACGTGAGCCATTTCCCGCTCGAGCGCGATCCAGACAGCGAAAGTGCCCCCGAGCTGCGCGGGATGCCCTTGCCCATGTTGCCCGCGCCTCCTCGCCTTCCGCAGCGTGTGGAGCCGCGTCCGCGGTCCGTGACGGCGGCTCCTGGATCGGGGGCGCCGCAGCGTCAGTCGCTTCCTGCGTCGCAGCTCGCGGCGCGACCGACGGCTCCCGCGCCCGGCCGATCTCCGCCGCGCGAGGGACCTCAGCAAGCGGCTCGACGCCTCGCGCTGATTACCCTGGTCGATCGGGTGACAGACGAGATCGATCTCGCTTCGGTCGATCAGGCATCCGAGGTCTCGGAAGAGCAGCTGGAACAGATTGAGCGGGCCGTGCGCGACCAAGCGAAGGCCATGCGTGTCGAAGGGGAAGCACCGGAAGGGGTAGATCTCGAGACCCTCTCGCGCGATGCGATTCGCGAGCTCGTCGACGTGGGGCCGTTGGGCCCGCTCCTCGACGATGATTCCGTGACTCAGATTCACGTTTGGCGGCCCGACTACGTGCTCGCCACCAGGAACGGGCAGTCGTTTCTGGCGGAGCCGGGCTTCACGAGCGAGCCTGTCGTCCGTCGTGCCATCGCCCGGCTGGCCGGGCGTGCGGGCGAGCCGCTTCGGGTTGGCGAGCCCATCGTCGACCGAAGATTGCCCCGGGGCGCCCGCATGGTCGCCGTTGGCCCTCCGGTCGCGCAATCTTGGGTGCTCGCCATTCGCAAGCCGCGACGCTTCGAGGTGACGTTCGACGAACTCGTGCGCAGCGGTGCCCTCTCGCGTCCCATGGCGGTATTTCTCGAGGCCTGCGCAACTGCGCGCGCCAACATTCTGGTCATTGGCTCGGGGCCGTCGCTCATCGCACCGATGCTCGGTGCGCTGGCAGCGGCCACGCCTATCGGTGAACGAGTTGCTATGTTCCAGGACGAGGAGGACATCGCCGTGGGCCCGCATGCTCACAGGATTCCGCTTCGCCCGAGAGAGGGATCCGATGCGGCGCGGACGCTGCTGGCGGCCACGCGACTCGGAGCGGGCCGCGTTTCGCTCGGATCGCTCACTGGCGAGCTGGCGGCGGCGACCATCGATGCCATTGCCGAGGGCTTCGAGGGCGTTTTCGGAGGCGTCGCAGCGCCGTCCATGCGGCAGGGGCTCGCGCGGCTGGCCGCTCAGATAGCCCTGGCGCGTCCTGGCACCTCGATCGAGGTTGCACGCGAGGCGGTCGGCGAGTCCTTCGACGTGGCCGTCGAGATGGGACGTTCACCGACCGACCAGCGCCTTCGGGTTCTGCGAATCTCTGAACTCATCGGGTCCGATGCGAAGGGGATCGGGGTGGCCGACCTTTTCATTTCGAATGCGGAAGCTGTCGGCGAGCCGACCTTCGTCGTGACAGGAAATACCCCGAGATTCACGGGGGATTTCGCGGCGCGCGGTGTGACGCTCGACGCGGCCCTCTTCAAGCGGGCGCGCTAACCGCCTTATCGCTCGATGTGAACTTTCAATTTTCTGTGGAATGAAGGCAGGCGCAGCTTCCGAAGAGCCTTCGTCTCAATCTGGCGGATCCTCTCTCGCGTCAGCTCGAAGTTCTTGCCGACGTCCTCGAGCGTTTGATCGCCAGGCGAGTCGATTCCAAACCGCATTCTCAGCACCTGCTCCTCGCGTGGCGTGAGGAGCTTGAGAAGCTCGCGCGTTTCGTGTGAAAGCTCCTTGTCGCCGACCGCGTCGTCGGGAGCACGGAACGAAAGATCCTCGACAAAGTCGCCAATCGTTGCGCCACCGTCTTCGCCGACCGGCGAGTCAAGGCTGACCGGATCGCGTGTCGCTTCCAGAAGCATTCGAATCTTCTCGACCGGTACGTTCATCCGCGCGGCTATTTGTTCGGGGGTGGGTTCCTCGCCCCCTTCCTGGACCATGTCGCGCAACGTCTTCGAGAGCTTGTTGTGTGTCTCGACCATGTGCACCGGGATGCGAATGGTGCGCGCCTGATCGCTGATGGCGCGGCTTACGCTCTGCCGAATCCACCAGCTAGCGTAGGTGCTGAACTTGTACCCGCGCTTGTACTCGAACTTGTCGACGGCCCGCATGAGGCCCAAGTTGCCCTCTTGAATCAAATCGAGCAGGTGCAGACCGCGGTTGCGGTAGCGTTTGGCAATCGATACGACCAATCGGAGGTTTGCGGCGATCAGGGCGGCCTTTGCCCGCTCGGACTTGGCTTCCCCGGAGCGAATGGCGCCAAGCGTTGCGTCCAATGCGCGTCGCCGCGTGACGGGCGCATCCTCACGCGTGCTTCGCAGCTTGGCTACGATCCGGTCGAAGGCGCGACGGGTAAGACGCACCTCCAGGAGGGCTTCGACCAGCTCGCCGCGGGCACCCGCCCCGACCCGGCGAGATCGGGCTATTGCCCCTGCGCGTTCGAGCGCCTCTCCGATGGCGCGCACGGTTCCGTCTTCATCATCGCCCCCGTCGTCGTCGACGGTGGCGCGGGTGATGTCACGCAGTCGAAGCTTCCGATCGCGCAGTGCGCGCCCCAGGGCTCCGAGCTCGCGCGCCCCGACGGTGGAGCCGGCGATGGCACTTAGGGCTTGCCGCTCGCCGTCCTCGATGCGCTTGGCGAGGTCGACCTCGCCCTCCCGCGTGAGGAGCGGCACTCGGGCGAGCTGCTCGAAATAGGTGGTGACCGCGTCGGACGGCGCGTCTTGGCGGATGGATTGGAGGGGGATGGAAGTAGTCACTAGCGCTGTGGGGGAAATGGTACGGGGCAATGGAACGGATCGATGGGGTCCGGCTCCGAAACGCGTCGTTCGCTTCGAATGTTTCCACGGGCCGTGGGCAGTGGCGACCTCAGCCGACAGTGTTTCGTTGATGCGTGGGATTCAGCCTGACGCGGCAGTCGCACTCTCCCCGCGCTTGAGCATTTTTCGGTGAAGCAGACGCTTTTTGAGCGGGCCTAGGTGATCGATCATGAGCACCCCCTGTAAATGGTCGTATTCATGCTGAATTGCAATGGCGAGAAGGCCTTGGGCTTCCAGCTCGAAGGGCCGCCCGTTGCCGTCTCGGGCTCGGACGCGGACTTTTTCGGCGCGCTCGATGTCTTCGCGTGCGCCCGGAAAGCTCAGGCAGCCCTCTTCCGAGGCCATTTTACCTTCGCTCGTGATGATCTCGGGGTTGACAAAGACACGAAAATCGCTGGCCTCCCCCTCAGACGCGCAGTCCACGACGAAGATTTGCCAAAGCTCGCCGACTTGGGTGGCTGCCAAACCGACGCCAGGCGCCGCATACATCGTCTCTGCCATGTCGTCTATCAAACCCCTAAGCTCTTCCGTAAGTGCCTCGACTCTCCGCCCGGCGACACGAAGTCGGGCATCGGGATAGTGCAGGATCGTGCGGACGGCCATCTTCCTGTAATCTAATGCGCCTGCGCGCCGCTGGCGAGATCATCGCGGTGGATGCCGAACGGCTCCCCAAACATGCGCGTCGACTCCGCACACTTCCCATTGGGGGTCGGCGATACACGGTGCTTCGGCTGGCGTGGCGGGTCCGGCCCAATCGACCGCTCCAGGTCGACCGCGGGGTCCGAGCAAGATCGGAGCGATAAACGCATGCAGCTCGTCGATGACTCCTCCTGCCAGGAGGCTCCCGGCCAGCTCCGCTCCGCCCTCGATCATGGCGCTCACGATGCCCCGGGATCCGAGCAGACGCAGCCCCGCGGTCGGTTCGATGCGGCCTTCCGCCGAAGGGGGCGCTCGGATCACCTCGACCCCGCGCTCGACCAACTGGTCTTCGTTGGAGGATGGCGCATCCGTTGTGCAGAGAATCCACGTCGGCACCTCGCGCGCCGTCAGCACCAGGCGCGACGCGAGCGGCACGCGCAACCGCGTGTCGAACACGACGCGAAGCGGACTGTGGCCAGGTGCGTCGCGGACCGTGAGGCGAGGGTCGTCGGCCAGCACCGTGCCGATGCCGACGATCACCGCGTCTTGCTGCGCGCGCAGCGAGTGAACGCGAGCGCGGGCCTCGGGTCCGGTGACCCATTTGGAGGCTCCTGTGCGTGACGCGATCCGCCCGTCGAGCGAAAGGGCGAGCTTGAGCGCCACATAAGGAATTCCGGTCGTCACGAATTTCGCCCACGGCGCGATCAGCCGCCGAGCTTCGGTTTCACGGCAGCCGACGTCGACGCGTACGCCGGCGCTGCGTAGCCGGGCCACTCCTCCGCCGGTCACGTGCGGGTTGGGGTCGAAGCATCCTATAACCACGCGCGCAACGTTGGCTGCGACGAGCGCATCCGTGCACGGCGGCGTCCGACCCACGTGATTGCAGGGCTCGAGGGTGACGTACAAAGTTGCGCCGTGCGAGCGCTTGCCGGACTGACGCAGGGCGACGATTTCGGCGTGGTGCTCGCCCGCGCGCTCGTGGTGGCCTCTGCCGACGACCTCTCCGTCTTTGACGAGGATGGCGCCGACGTGCGGATTGGGAGACGGATTGCCACGCGCGCCGTCTTCCAACGCCAGAGCCATAAAGCGGCCGTCTTCCTTCGAGAAGACGACATCCGACGGGTCAACCTCCGTCATCGTTGGGCTTCTCCCGAGGGGCTTTCGGCGGCGGCTTCGGATCGCCTCGCCCGAGCCATCTTGTCGAGCTCGGATCGGAACTCGTCGATATCGCGGAAGCTTCGATACACGCTTGCGAAGCGAACATAGGCGACTTCATCGAGCTCGCGTAAGAGCTTCATGACGCGTTCGCCAATCTGTTTGCTGTCGACCTCCTTGGCCTCGCTCTCGATCAGTTGGCGCTCGAGCTCGTCGATGAATTGCTCGATACGATTCATCGCCACCGCGCGCTTGTTGCACGCAAGGCGCACACCCCGAAGCACCTTTTCTCGATCGAACGGCTCGCGAACACCGTCCTTTTTGACGACCACGGGGAGCACGTCCTCCACACGCTCTCGGCTCGTGAAGCGGCGTCCACACCCCTCGCACTCTCGGCGACGCCGTATGACGTCACCCGTCGCAGAGGTTCGAGAGTCGGTCACCTTGCTGTCGAGCTGCGAGCAGAACGGGCATTTCACGGGCCTGGCCTTAGCACGGGTGATTTGAGCCCGTCATCGAGGCGGGGTGTCGCGGTCATCCTTCAACACGCGACAGCACCAGCGCACAGTTCGTACCGCCAAAGCCGAACGAATTGTTCATGGCGTGTCGTACCCGTCGTTCGCGTGCCGTATTGGCCACGTAGTCGAGGGTGCACTCGGGGTCGGGATCGGTGAGGTTGATGGTTGGAGGGACTAGCCCCTCGGCCACCGCGAGGGCACAGATCGCCGTCTCTACGGCCCCGGCCGCTCCGAGCAAATGACCCATCATCGACTTGGTCGAGCTCACCCACAACTTCTTGTCGATCGCACTGGCGCCAAAAACCGCAGCGATTGCGCGGGACTCCTCGAGGTCTCCGATCTGCGTCGACGTGCCGTGCGCGTTCACGTAGTCGATGGCATCGGGCGAAATGCGTGCGTCTTCGAGCGCCATCCGCATGGCTCGTTGAGCCCCCTCATGCATCGGCGCTGGCTGGGTCAGATGGTGCGCGTCGCTCGACGCGCCGTAGCCCGCGACCTCGGCATATACGCGAGCGCCGCGCGCTCTAGCGTGCGACAGCGATTCGAGGACCATGACTCCTGCCCCTTCGCCGCAGACGAACCCGTCGCGCTCGCGATCGAATGGGCGGCTCGCCCGGGCCGGATCGTCGTTGCGCTTGCTGAGCGCGAGCATGGCTTCGAAGCCCGCGATGCCGACGGGCGAAATCGTCGCTTCCGTGCCTCCGGCGATCATGACGTCCACTTTGCCCCGACGGATCCACTCCCCCGCCTCACCGATAGCGTGCGCGCCGCTCGAGCACGCGCTGGTGGTGCAGTAGCTCGGCCCTTTCAAACCGTGCGCGATGGAGACTTGCCCGGCGGCAAGGTTGCCGATGATCGTGGGGATCGCGTAAGGGCTGACCCGCGTCGGTCCCTTCGTGAGCAGCGTTTCCTTCGTCTTTTCCAGCGAGAATAAGCCCCCTACGCCGTTGCCAATGAAGCACCCGGCGCGCTCGCGCGCTTGATCGGAAAGTTCGAGCTTGGCGTCGAGAATCGCCAAGGATGCCGCGCCGAGCGCGAATTCCATGAAACGATCCATTTCCTTCAGCTTCTTCCGCTCGATCCAGCGCGTGGGTTCCCAGCCCTTCACCTCTCCAGCAATCCGAACCCGAAATTTCGAGCAGTCGAAGAGAGTGATCGCGCTGACGCCGCTCTCACCCGCAAGCAGGGCCCTCCAGCTCTCACTCGTTCCGATTCCGAGAGGGGTAACGAGGCCGATGCCGGTGATGACGACGCGTTCCATTGCGAGAGCTTAGTCGGCCCGAGTTGTCCCCGGGCCGATACTTCTCGTTACTTTTTAGCGTGCTTCTCGATGTAGTCGATCGCATCCTGCACGGTCCGAATCTTCTCAGTGTCCTCGTCGGGAATGTCGATTTCGAAGGCCTCCTCGAACGCGAGTACGAGCTCGACGAGGCCGAGCGAGTCAGCGCCCAGGTCGTCGATGAAGCTCGACTCGAGCTTGATGTCCTTCTCGTCGACATCGAGCTGCTCTTTAATGATGCGCTTGACCTCGCTGGGAATGTCAGTAGCCATGGGTGTGTTCGCCTCGTATAGGAAAAACGATTGAGAGTCGAGCGGCAGAGGGGCGGGAACCGCTGCGCGCCGTTGAAAGTCAGACGTACAGGCCGCCGTTCACCCGCAACACGTGCCCGGTCAGGTATCCCGCTTCATCGCTCGCGAGGTACACGCACGCTGCGGCAACTTCGCGCGCGCTTCCCGCTCTACCGAGTGGGATGATCTTCATCAGCTGCTCCTTGTGGTCGGGGCTCATCGTGGCTGTCATATCCGTATCGATGTAGCCCGGTGCGACGACATTTGCGGTCACATTGCGCGAAGCGTACTCGCGCGCGATCGATTTCGCCGCGCCGATCACCGCTGCCTTCGTCGCTGCGTAAGCAGTCTGGCCGGGGTTACCCATTTCGCCGATGACGCTGGACACGAAGATGATGCGGCCCCAGCGTCCTCGCATCATGCTCTTGCTTGCCGCCCGCGCCGAGGCGATCGCGCCGCGGACATTGGTCGCCCAAAGCCTCTCGAGATCCGCGTCCTTGAGTCGCACGAGCAGGCCGTCGATCGAGATCCCCGCGTTGGCGATCAGGATGTCGATTTTGCCATGGCGTTTGATGATGTCCTCGACAGCGCCATCGACGGCCCTCGTATCGGCGACGTCGAAGCCGACCACCTCGGCTTTTCCACCCTTTGCGACAATGACGTCGGCGACTTCGCGCGCCCCTGCCTCGCCTTTGAGGTAGTTGACGACGACGCTCGCACCGCGTTCTGCGAGCGCCTCGCAGCAAGCGCGTCCAATTCCGCGTGAGCCCCCAGTGACGAGGGCGATTCGGCCATCGAGTCGAAACATGCATCTCCCGCGTGCGAGCCGCTTATAGACGCCGCGCGCCGGCCATTCAACACTCAAGCGCGAAGGCGGATGGCGCTTTGCGTCAGCGGCTCGTTGCCTCGGCCATAAAGGAGTGCAGTTCTCCGAGCGAAGCAAGGTCTCCCACGCTCAGGACTTTCACCTCCTTGGCAATCCTCTTGACGAGACCCGCGAGAACCTTCCCGGGCCCGATTTCGAGCGCGTGAGTGACGCCGTGAGCGACCATGAAGCGGACGCTTGCGTCCCAGCGCACGGGCCCGTCCACTTGGCGGACGAGAAGCTCTCTCGTGCGGGAGGGATCGATATTGGCCTGCGCATTGAAATTCGCCACGATCGGGAATCGTGGGGGCAGGACGTTCACGAGCGCGAGCTCCGCTTCCAGTGTGCGCGCCGCGGGTGCCATGAGCGCGCAATGAAATGGCGCACTCACCTTGAGTGGAATGGCGCGGCCTCTTTCAGAGATCACGAGCTCGCCAACGCGCGCGACGGCGGCTGCATGTCCCGCGACGACGACTTGCCCTGGCGCGTTGAAGTTGGCCGGCGCGACGACGCTTCCCTCCGCCGCCTGGGCACAAATCGCTTCAAGCCGCTCGGGATCCATTCCGACGATTGCGCTCATCGTTCCTGTGCCCGGGGCCACCGCCTCCTGCATGGCTCTGCCTCGGGTGCGCACGAGGCGAACGGCATCCTCTAAGCACAGGGCTTCGCCGGCGACCAGCGCCGAGTACTCGCCGAGCGAGTGCCCCGCGGCGAATGCGGGTAGAGGCAAGCCTGGCAGGCGTTCGCGAATGGCCTCGAGGACCGCGCAGCTGGTGGCCACGAGAGCAGGCTGGGCATTGACGGTCAGAGTCAGTCGATCGTCCGGGCCTTCCAGAATCAACTCGGAGAGGGATTCGCCCAGTGCATGGTTGGCACGCTCCAAAATCGCGTGTGCCGCCGTAGAAGACTTTACGACGTCCTTGCACATGCCCACAAACTGCGAGCCTTGGCCCGGGAAAAGCCATGCGATGCTCATAATTCATCCAACCACGCCTTCTCCGGCGCCCGCTTGCCCTCGGGAATTGCGGCGACCTCGGGCTCGAAGGCCGCCCGAACCACGGGCCTCGACGGTTTGCGAGCCTCTATTCGGTCGATGCCGTTCCGGGTTTGACGGAACGCCCCTTGTAGTGGCCGCAGGAAGCGCAGGCACGGTGCGACGCGACGGGTTCTCCACAATTCGGGCAGGCAACCAGGTTCGGCGCCGCGACCTTGTCATGTTGCGCACGTCGCATGTTTCGTTTTGAACGGCTCTTGCGTCGCTTGGGGACGGCCACGAAAGTTCTCCTTCTACGTCTTCTTCAGTCTCATCAGGGGCCGCAGCCTTGGGTCCAGGGCCTCGTCAGGCAGGCCGCTTCCGGCCCCGTGGCTGATACCCGCGCACGCCTCGGAACACAAGGGGATCATCGGAAGGCCAAGGAGCAGCTGGTCGCGGACGAGGTCATCGAGCACGACGATCTCACCATCGAACGGGATCGTATCGGCGTCCGCGATGGCCAATTCGAGCTCCTCGGCATGTGGGGCGCCGTGCGCGGGCGTCTCGACGGCGAGAGCCGTGACCTCGTCCTCAACCGTGATGCGTGCCGGTTCAAGACACCGCGCACACGGCACCATCAGCTCGGCTCGAAGGACGCCGCGTACAACCACGTCGCGCCCGCTCCTCGAGAGCCGCACGTCGAGATCGCCGTCGCGATCGGCAGGGCGGACGTCCGTCCCCTCCAATGCGCCGCGCAGCCAAGCCGCTCGGACCGGGAAGCGAAATTGCTTGCCCGAGACGTCGAGATCGTGCGTCAAAATGGGGTACTCGTAATGGGGCATCGGAGCGCTCGGTTCTTCCAACCACGCCAGGCTGCACGAAGATACGCGCTGCTGCGCGCCCCGCAAGGACCGCTGGCAACGTCCGAAAAATGGGAAGCGGGCTTCTGACGTGCCATTTCTGCTTCAGTAGCTCTGCAAGCGCGGCCGTACGAGCGGCTGAGGCGCGATGCCGCGCTGCAGTCGAACGACGGTCGGCGATGTGCCCATCAACCGTCCCTCGAAGGTGCGAAGTCCCAGACTCGCCCCGCCCGCTCCGCGCGTGTCCAACCATGCGCGCACCAGGAGGAGCCCGCTGCGGTCGAGGGTGTGGTCGGCGCAATACGCACCGAGCACGACCGTGAGATGCGCGGCGGAGTGCGGTGCAATCGTTGTGAAGAGCTCTCGAAGGGGCGCCGAGGGCAGCGTGGGCCACGTGCAGCGATGGTCCGCCGTAGGTGCGGCCACTTCGAACCCGAGCATCTCTGGACGAAAACGGAGGGTGACGGCGATCGTGCCCTCATTGTGGAGAGTGATCGGGATCTCGACGTCCTCGGGCGACGCGGCGTCGATAGCGTCGGATGATTCGAGCCGGAGTTTGGGCGTTCCCAGCGGATCGTCGCCTGCCGGTCTCGGGATCGACCGCGGAATCGAACGCTCGTCGGGCAGCGCTATGGGCGGGGCGTCCAGCATGCGGATCGACGCGATCTCGGGCTCGATGCCGTCGATTGGCGTGACTTCCGAGAACCCGGTTCCGGGTCCGCTCGAGCCCAAGTGCCCGACCACGATGGCGCCGGACGCGAGCGCATCGAAGCCTACCCGCCCAAAACAATACAGGCGTGGCTCGAACGTTTCGACGAACGTGCGCTTCGGTGGAAGCACCATGGCGCGTTCGAGTGGATCCTCCGGACGCATCGTCGTGGGAAGTTCGCAGTGCACCGATTGCCGTGCGCTTCTCGGCGTGACATCGAGCGTGAGCAACCGGGCGTCGGCCACGATTCGGACTGGAACGTCGCCGTCGTTCGTAACGCGAACGCTCCAGCGATCGCGAGTCGTCGGTGCATCAAGCGCGAGCTTGACGTTGGGGTCCGGGGGCGGGTGCGTGGGAGGGGATCTCGGACTCCTCGCGTTCCGCACGGCCGTCGCCAACGGCCCTCCCTTCCGAGCCACGGTCGGCGGCGCTGCCGCCATCGAAGTTGCCGCGAGCAGCCCGATCCACGTGCCGACCCAGGGCATCTCTCAGCCGCGGAGTGTCTCGAGCAATTCGAGATCCGGGATCGCGACAGCGAAGCGCGTCTTCACCACGCCGACATCGATCTCCTCGAGTAGCTTGCACAAGCCGATGCCGTCGTAGAGCGTCACCGGAGCCGCACCCGCGGCCGCGGCCTCCTCGCGCGCACCGGACAGGACCTGTCCGGTCGTGATCAGCCATCCGGTTGTTGCAGGTCCATAATGATGCAGAGCACCTCGCAGATCCGTGACGCGTTCTCGCCCGATCTCGCGCCCGTCTTTTCGAACCACGAGTGCGGTGGGAATGACATCGCCACCCGTCTTGTGCAGGGCCGAAAAGTGCGCCTCGCCGCCGGGCGATCCGGAGCGCCGAACGGTCCTCAGATTCATCATTCCGACCCGTTCGAGCGCGACCAGAACGAGCTCGATCAGAGCATGGCCCGGCAACTCTTGGATACGGCGGAGCAACGCTCGACGCGAGGCCTCTCGGTAGCGCTCGACGGCGCCTAGAACTTCCTGTTCGAGGCGAGGCAACTCGCCCCCGAGTGACCAGTCCGTTAAGCCGACCCGTGCATTGCTGGCCAACCGAAAGCGAATCCGCTGTCCATTGGCATGACGACGAATGTTGTCGGCCCGGACCGTCGCGCCAACCTGAGCCGCTCCCAAAATCGGGTCGCCCTGCAGCCGCCCCCGGCGCAGCAGAGCGTCGGCGACCGCGCGAACCGGTGCCGGCCCGCTGTTGCGATCGAACGAGGCCAGAACGAGTGCGACCGCGTCGGCGAGTTCGCGCCCCGCAAGCTCTTCGCCCTCCCCCAACGGAACGTCGATGCCCGTCGGCTGTCCGCCGGCCATAATCTGCTGCCGATCGCGAACGACCGGTCGGGCGGCCACCCCCTGTTCGCGAGCCTCGATGCCGTCGTCCCCCTCGGTAGGGGCTGCCGCCGGAGCCTGACTGAGCGTGACTTCCACCCGCGATGGAGACGATTTGTCGGCGGAGGTGTTCGGAGCGAAGCCAGAAGCGGTCTCTACCTGGCTGTTGCCGCCTCGACCCCGGCGGCGCCGTCGTCTTCGCCGTCGTCCTCCCTCGCCCTGCGGAGTCGTGGTCTCCGGTTGAGACAATGGCGCAAGAATCGGCTGGTCGTCGTCGTCTTCGTCGTCGAATAGCTCGGCACCTCGAGCGGCGAGGTCGGCTCGAAGAGCCTCTTCACCCGAGACGGGCGTTGCGCGGTCACTGTCTGAGCCCTCGTCCTCGAGGTCGGATTCGGTGGCGGTTTCGCGGCTCTGCTCCGCGCCGCGCAACGCGGCCTCAATCTCGAGAGCGTTGACGTCGAGTGCGCCGTTTTCCTGGCCAACTTCCTCTGAAGCGCCGCCTTCACCGTCCGCCGCCAGGGCCGCTCCTCTTTTTTTGGCCTTCGGCTCTTCCCATTCGCGGAGCGCGAAGATCCCCGGCTTGACTTTTACGATGGGGACGTCCTTGTCGTCCTTCTTCACCGCCGCCGTCAGGCGATGACTCATCGTGACCTCGGGCGTCTTGCCTACGTGAGAGAGAAGGTTGCTTGCGATGGCAAGCTCGGTGATTTCTTTGTAGTGAAGCGGTTTGCCCGCTTGGCGGAGAACCTCCGCAGCAGCTTCGATGAACGTCATGTTCGGCTTTCGTTCGTCCCCTTTGCCGGGGCCCCCTGTTCGGGGCGCCGCTGGAGCGGCCGCTATGACCGTTCCGGGCGCTCTTGAAAAAAGACTCCTCCGCGCCTGCGCCGACCCTGCCAACCTGGTGCGAGCCGCGCGCTACGCGTCGCGACATACCTACCCCGATTCGACGGGAACGTCAAACTTCGCTTTCATTCAGTTCGGTGGCGTCGTGGCCGGCGGCGGAGGTTCGGGCGCCGTCTTCGGGGCCTTGTTCGCATCGGTCTCTTCGAGCAGCTGCTGAAGCGCCTTTTGTCGCGCTCCTTCGTTGCCGAGCGCGCCAAGCTTTGCGGCGTCGAACGTCAGCAAGGGCAATTGCCCCGCGCTGTAGAGGGGAAGCCTGCCATCCCAGTGCTCGAGCGCTCGGTACTGAAGAACGGCCGGCGTCATCGACAAGCGGATGATTTCGTTGGCTTTGGCCTCGGACCTCGCACGGATCAGCAGCCCGTCGGCCTCACCCTCGGCCTTCTGTCGTGCGGCCTCGGCTTGCCCGTGCGCTTGGGTGATCGCTTGCTGCGCTTCCGCCTCGACTTGAGCGACACGGTTGCGACTCTGAATCGCGTTCTGGGTCGCCTCCATAGCTCGGTTGATTGCGTCCATGACGTTTTGGGGTAGGCGAAGGGCTCCGTTGATTGTCAGCTGGTCGATGACGATGCCGTCTTTGCTGAAGACGTCGCGGCATTTCTGCGTCACGTCGTGGAGCATTTTACTCTTCCCGCCGCCGTAGATTTCCTGGACCGGCAGTCGCGACGCCACGTCGTTGAACGCTTCGCGCACCGTGTTGCGCATGTAGCCGTCCGCGAGCACGGCCAGATCGTTGAGCCGGAATCGGTTGTAGAGCCTCGGAGCCAGGCCCGGCTCGATGTGAAACGATAGGCCGATGTCAGCACTGATGTTGACGCCCTCGTTCGAGCTGAACGTGATGGACTCGTCGAAGGGTTTGCCTTCGTGTGCGGATTGCGACCAGACTACATTTTGCACGCTCGTCGGGAACAGGACGATCTGCTCGGTGAGAGGGTTGAAGAAGACCCATCCCGTCACGACGGGCATGTCTTGCACACCCCGGTCGCTTCCTGCGAGCTTGACGCGGATGCCGACATGACCGGCATCGACCCGGGTCGTTGCGTTGCACCCCAAGAACAAAGCACCCGCGCCGGCAATCGCGAGGACCACGAGCAAGCCCAACGAGCGCGCAATCCCAGACGCTGTGGCAACGATGCGGGCCATCGATCGAGCCTATCAGAATTCGATCAGCCGCCCATGCCGGCGGCGCATGGGCGACGGGTGGAGAGGACCGCTCGTCCAACGTGGCTCGCACCGGCGCCACGTTTCGATTACGTGATGACTCTCGCGATGCGTTGTGCTGGGGCCGTCTTCGTTGCAGTCGTCTTTGTCGTGAGCAGCGCGGCTTCGTATCTGGCGTTTTCACCCGAGCGAGCGGCGAGAACGGCGTTCTGGCTCCTCGCGGAAGGCCCCACGGTCGTGTTGGCCACGATCGCCGCCGCATGGGCAGAGCGGCAGGGGCTTTTGCGCGGGTGGATGACCCCGCGCTGGGGTGATTTCACGTGCGGGCTGCTCGGCGCTCTCCTCCTGTTTGCCATCGCGTGGGGGTTTGCTCGGGCCGCCGCTCCGGTCGGCTCGACGCGCGAGATTTGGCTCGTGTCGCTGTACGGGCAGATCGGCGATCCACGCGAGCTACGGGCCCATGCGGGTGCTGTCGCCACGGCGCTCATCGTGGCGTCGGCGGCCGAGGAAGTCTTGTGGCGGGGGATGATCACGCAGCTGCTTGCCGACCGCTTTGGTTCACGCCTGGCGTGGCTGTGGGCGGCTGGGCTTTATGCTGCCGCGTGCGTTCCGACCGCAGTTGCGTTGGGCTCCAGCGCAGGACCGAACCCCGTGATCTTCTTGGCGGCGCTGGGCGGGGGCCTCCTGTGGGGAGGCATGGCGCGCTCCTTCGGGCGGCTCGCGCCGGGCATCCTGGCACACGCCCTCTTCGATTGGGCGGCCATCATGATGTTTCCGCTTTGGGGGTCGACATGGCGGCGATGACGCCGCCCCCAAATCGCGGCGACGGGGCCTTCGCGAACTGCGGCCACCCGCATTCGCGCCAGGGCCCTGTCGTCGAGTGCTCCCGCCTTAACGGCCCGCAGTCGCGGGCGTAGTCTCCGCCGGATGCGCGCCGTCGACGTCGCTCCACACGATGCCGAGGCGGCGCGGGCGCTCATGGCGTCGCGGCTCCACGCGTTCGGGGAGCGACCTCGCGACGACGTAATCGAACTGGGGGCCCTGGTCGCCTGCGCGTACCCCGGCCTCGCCGCGGAGCTCGACGCGCATCCCGAAGACCTCGTCGCCGTCGCCCGCGGGACTCGGCAGGCGCGCGATTTGCGAACGTACCGTCGCCTCGCTGCGACCGCTGTCGGCGACGTCACCGATAGGCTGCGCGTCCAGCGCGGACTGCGTCGCTTCGTCGCTCGGGAGAAGCTACGCATCGCGGTGCGAGAGGTCCTTGCGCATCCAGGACAAGACGTCGACGTAACGGCCAGAGAGCTCTCGGATCTGGCGGACGTCTCCTGCGAAGTCGCGCTCACAGAGGCTGTCACGTGGGCCCAGGCTCGGTTCGGCGAACCGTTCACGGCAAATGGATCCCCGTGTGCATTCGTCGTCATCGGAATGGGCAAGCTCGGCGGGCGGGAGCTCAACGCGGGAAGCGATGTCGACCTCATGCTCTTTTACGAGACGGACGACGGCGTCGTGCGCCCCCCCTCGTTGGCGAGCGCCCCGGCGCACACGCTGCACGAGCACTTCACTCGAGTGGCACAGCGGTTCATTGCAACGATTGACGACGCAACCGAGGACGGTGTGGCTTGGAGGGTCGACCTGCGCTTGCGGCCCGAGGGGACGCGAGGACCGCTGGTCAACGCACTTGCTGCTGCCGAGCGTTACTATGAAACGTGGGGTCGAGCTTGGGAACGGGCGGCACTCGTGCGCGCGAGGCCGGTTGCCGGGGATCTCCGGTTCGGCGACTCTCTCCTTGCAGCCTTGGCCCCGTTCGTATGGCGTCGTGCGGTCGATCCGCGCGTCATCGACGACATGGCCGCGATGCTCGCCCGGGCGCGCACCGACGCCGGGGCGCTGGCACGCGACGACTTGAAGATCGGCCCCGGTGGCATCCGCGAGGTCGAGTTCTTCGCGCAGGGCTTGCAGCTCGTCTGGGGTGGGCGTGAGCCGCGCGTGCAATGCCGCAACACAGTAGAAGCTCTGCGGCGTCTGCGGGCAGGCGGGTTCGTGACCGAGCGCGAAGAACAGGAGCTCGCCGACGCGTACCTCTTTTTGCGGCGACTCGAGCACCGCATCCAGTTTGCGACCGGGCAGCAGACCCACACCCTGCCCCGGGAGCAACAGATGCGCGAGCGCATCGCGCGATCGCTCGGGTACGACGGATCGGAGCGGCTCGTGCGTGAGCTCGACGCGGTTCGCGCGCGTGTCTCGGCGCGTTTCGCATCGCTGGGGCCTTCGGGGGCGTCGCGCGAAGACCCTTCACTCGCGGGGCTATGGACGGCTCTCGATTCGCACGACGAGGGAGCTGTCGCCCGGGCCGCATCGGGGCGCTTCGGCGCTGCCGGCGTCGACTTGCCACGACATCTGCTGGCTCTCGCGCGCAGGCCGGACAGTCCGCTAGCCGCGACCACACGCGACCGAGATCCCCCTTTTTCGGCCCGGCTTATCGACGCCCTCGCGGATGCCGCCGACCCGGAGCAGGCGTCGCGTCTTCTGTCGGCATTTTTCGCTCGTCTTGCAACGCCCGGTGCCTACGTACGCGCTCTGGCCGACGATCCCCGGCTCGTGCGCGCACTTTGCTCGCTTTTGGGGGCCAGCGCCTTTCTCGGGGAGTCGATCGTGAGTCATCCCGATCTCGTTGACCGCGTATTGTATGCGCGCGGCGCGCCATCGGCCGACGTTCCACGCGTTCAGGTCGACGAGGAAGTGGCCGCGCTTTCACCGGATGATGCCCGCGACGTGGATGCGTTCGTTGGCGCAATTCGGCGCGCGAAGCGGCGCGTAACCTTCGAGGTCGGCCTTGCCGACCTGGCGGGTGAGCTGGGAACGGTCGACGTCACGCGTGCCCTGACGGCACTGGCCGACGCCATCCTCTCCCACGCTGTGAACTTCGCATTGCGCGAGACAAGCGGCACGGCGGCGTTCGGGCAAGCGGGCAAGGACGGAGGCGCACGCGGTCTGGCTGTCGTGGCTCTGGGGACGTTCGGTGGGCGCGAGATCGGGTACGGATCGGACCTTGATATTTTCTTCGTGTACGAAGCGATCGACGAGGCGGCTCCGGAGCGATTCGCCCGCGTCGCCCAACGCGTGCTTCGCTTGATGGAGACCCCGCATCGCGAGGGCGTCGGCTACTCTCTCGATACGCGACTTCGTCCGTCGGGCAACCAGGGCCTACTCGTGGTCTCGCTCGACGGCTTCGGACGATATCAGGACGAACGCGCCGAAAGCTGGGAGCGCCAGGCGCTTGTGAAGGCTCGCGCGTGCGCAGGTGACCCGGAGCTGGGTGCACGGGTCATCGAGATCGCTCATCGCGCTGCGTTCGAGCGCGGCGCACCGGACCCACAGCGCCTGCAGTACTTGCGAGGTCGAATGGAGCGCGAGCTGGGTCACGAGCGGCTCGATCGTTCGCCCGCCCGATACGACTTGAAGGTCGGTCGCGGCGGGCTCGTCGACATCGAGTTTGCGACGCAGTGGCTTCAGATGCGCTACGGCTTGGATCCGCGGGTGCGCGCTACGGAGACCGAAGTTGCGCTGTCCGCTCTCGAGACGTGCGCGTACATCGAAGCGCCTTTGGCGGAAACGCTTCGCGACGCGTGGCTGTTTCTGCGAAGACTCGAACAGCGTCTGCGCATTTCGCACGGGGTTAGCGTCAGTCTGCTCGAGGAGGGCGCGCCCGGTCTCGTGACGCTCGCGAGGCGCATGGGAATGCGTGACGGCCCGCGTGCGCGGGCAGACCAGCTGCTGCTGGAACGTTACGGGATGGTGACGCGCGAAGTTCGTGCCGCCTACCTTCGCGTTCTGGGGATGCGGTGATGCAGACCAGCGCGGGCGTACACGTCCGATGAAATGCCCAGACGGTTGATGGCCGTGCGAGCTCGCTCAAACGTCCGGCGAAGCCCAGGACGCGGTTGACGCACGCCCTAGCCCTCCGCCAGCGCCGTATCGCGTCGGTTGGATGGCAGTGTCGAGCCACCCTAAAGGTTAGGGCCGGCGGAGCAGCCCACCCAAGGAGCGCCTCCGCGGGATCCGGCCGTTGTCGCGCAAGAAGCGAAGGTTCGCGTGGTTGATTGCAGCGTGCGCTACGAGGGGTCCAGCAAGGCTGCCGGTCGAAGCAAATACGGCTGCAAAAAGAAAGCCCATGAGCGTGGCCCAGGCCATCCATGGCCATCGCGCAGGCCCGCGAATTTGGTGCACTGCGCCAAACAGGATCGACGAAGCGAACACCCCGACGATGGGCACGAGAAGACCTCGAAAGAGAAGCTCTTCGCCAGCCGAGCTGGCCGCCGCAACGGCGAAAACCGTCACGTCGTCGGCGCTGCGCACCGCCGGCCGTAGCGCCTCGTGGAGTGCGTGAGCCCAAGGCGAGCGGCGGACGACAATGCGCGTCGACACGATGGTGATGGCTCCAAGGGGCACTCCGAGCCCGAGGCTCAAGAGAAGCGAGGCGGTATGGTGCGCTCCGATCCAGCCGTCGCACGCCATCGGATCGCGGCCCAGCAGCACGGACGCCGCGACCGCAAAAATGCCGACTGCGGCGTACCCCGCAATGACGATCAGGACGCGACGCAGGTGGGCGAGGGCTCCCATTCGCTCGCCTCGGGCGCCGAGCCGCTCGGCCTGTGCGCCGAGAGTCTCCACGTTTCTGCCGGCCGCCATGTCGCGTTGCGAACCGTTTCACGGGCCCGCCCCACGCGCAAGCGGCTCCGGGCAAAACATACGGGACAAAGCGCCTTGGGAGCCGGTCGAATCTGTTACAGTCGAGCCCCATCGTTGCCGATGTCGATGTCTGCCCACGACGAGCGCCCCCGAGTCCTCATCGTCGACGACGAGAAATTCATCCGGGACATCCTGGCCGACTTTCTCGGTATGGAAGGGTACATCGTCCGAACCGCCGAAGACGGCGCTGCCGCGCTGACGGAGCTCAGCAACGCGCACTACGATCTCATCATAAGCGACCTGAAAATGCCGCGCATGGGCGGCATCGAGCTCTTGGATGCGATCGGCACCGCGGCACCAAGCGCCCTCACCGTCATCATGACCGGCTTCGGTACGGTCGAAACCGCGATCGACGCGATGAAGCGGGGCGCTTACGATTACATTCTAAAACCGTTCAAAGTCGAGGAGGTCATCCGTGTGGTGCAGCGGGGCCTCGACAAGCAGCGCCTTGCGGCGGAAAACTTAAGGCTTCGCGAGGCCGTCTCACTCTATAAGGTCAGCGAGGCGATCGCGGCCAGCCTCTCGCTCGAAGAGGTTCTCGCGACCATCGGCGATACGGCCCTTCAGGAGCTGAAGGGCGATCTCGTGTCCACGTGGCTCGATAACGGAGAAGGGGGTTACTTCGAGCGCCAAAGGCTCGTTCAAGCGCGCCCGGTTGACTCGATGACACAGCCGGTCGCGCACCCGGTTGGGCCGGGGGTGTTGCCCGAATCACGTGCCGAGGGCCACGGGAGCGTGGCCTACGGGGCGCTCGTTCCCGAAGCGTTCGTAAGTCATTACGCGGCGCATTCGACTCTGCTCGAGCAGGGGGCCAGGGGAAACCGCTTCTTCGGCAGTCCGTCCGCGGTGCCGCTCGTGTCGCTCGTGTCGGTCCCGCTGCGCATGAAGACACGGCTGCTCGGCTGGATTTGCGTGGCGAGCTTCACGAAGCAGAAGCGCTTCAACGAAGGTCACCGCAAACTCCTATCCATCGTGGGGTCGCGCGCGGCGGCGGCGATAGAGAACGCGCGATTGTACGAGGACCTTCGCGCGACGTTTCAACAAACCATTGAGGGACTCGCTCGGGCCATCGACAAGATGGATCGCTACACCGCCGGTCATTCGGAGCGTGTCGCAACCTACGCGACGTATCTGGCTGTCCGCCTCGGGCTCTCCGCGGATACCATCGAGATCGTGCGTCAGAGCGCGCTCATGCACGACATCGGCAAGATCGGCTGCGTCATGAACCTCAACAAGCCGGGCAAGCTCACGCAAGACGAGTATGAGGTCTTCAAGCGCCACCCGGCGTACGGACGAGACATCCTGGATCCGATCCGATTCTTGCATCCGCTGATCCCGGGTGTGCACTTGCATCACGAACGGTGGGACGGACGGGGGTATCCGCTCGGCTTGAAAGGAAACGACGTTCCGCTCATGGCGCGCATCATCGCCGTCGCCGACACGTACGATGCGATGACGAGCGATCGAGCCTATCGCCGGGCCTTGCCACACGAGGTGGCCGTCGGTGAAATCGAGCGTTGCAGCCGCACCCAGTTCGACCCCGAAGTCGTACACTTGTTTATGTCACGAATCGAAGAGTTCCGGGACGACCTTCGCTCGAAGGGCAAGCGGGTTCCCGACTGAAGCTCGCACCGAGCATTTGACGCGCTATATAGCGGGCATGCTCGACGACAAGCTCCGCGAGTGCCTGACGTTCGACGATGTCTTGCTCGCTCCTGCGTACAGCGAGGTGCTGCCGAAGGACGTCGACGTGAGGACTCGCTTGTGCCGGGGGCTCGACCTGAACATTCCGCTGCTATCGGCCGCGATGGACTCTGTGACCGAGAGTCGCACGGCTATCACCATGGCGCGGCAGGGGGGCATGGGGGTCATTCACAAGAACATGTCGATCGAAGGCCAAGCCCGCGAAGTGGAACGCGTCAAGCGTGCCGAGAGCGGCATGATTTTAGGGCCGGTCACGGTTCGCCCTGCCCAGTTGCTGCGGGAAGCTCTCGAGGTCATGCGCGAGCACGACATCAGCGGTGTGCCGGTCGTCGAGGGCGAGCGCCCGGTGGGCATCTTGACCGCACGCGACATCCGCTTCGAGCAGAACCTCGAACAACCGGTCCGGGCTCTGATGACCAAGGAACTCGTAACCGTTCCTCCCGGCGTGAGTGTCGACGAAGCCAAGCGGCTGCTTCACAAGCACCGAATCGAAAAGCTGCTCGTGGTTGATGGAGAAGGCAAACTGGTCGGCCTCATCACGATCAAAGACATCCTGCACGCCGACAAGTATCCGGTGGCGGTTAAAGACGAACAGCGACGCCTGCGCGTCGGTGCCGCAATCGGCCCCGGAGCCGATCGTGTCGAACGAACGGCCGCGCTCGTGGCTGCTGGGGTCGACGTGATTGCCATCGACACGGCGCACGGGCACCATCAAGGTGTTTTGGATGCGGTTCGAGCCACGAAAAGAGAATTCCCGGGCGTCCGCGTGATCGCGGGCAATGTGGCGACGCCGGAAGCGACCGAGGCCTTGGTCGATGCGGGTGCCGACGCCGTCAAGGTAGGGATCGGTCCCGGGAGCATTTGCACGACACGCGTCGTTGCAGGGGTCGGGATCCCGCAGATCAGCGCAATCGGGGATTGCGCCCGCATCGGTGATCGGCACGGCGTCCCCATTATCGCTGACGGTGGTGTGAAGCATTCGGGCGACGTCACGAAGGCGATCGCCGCCGGCGCCAACACAGTCATGATTGGATCGCTGTTTGCGGGAACGGACGAGTCGCCTGGAGATCTCGTCTTGTACCAAGGCCGAAGCTACAAAGTGTATCGAGGCATGGGCAGTCTCGGGGCCATGAAAAAGGGGAGCCGAGACCGTTACGCACAGGGTGGAACGGCGGACGAAAAACTGGTGCCCGAGGGCATCGAAGGTCGGGTGCCCCACCGGGGATCGCTGGCCTCCATACTCCACCAACTCATCGGTGGTCTGAGGAGCGGTATGGGATACACGGGAAGCAGAAACCTCCACGATTTGCGGACCCGAGCGCGCTTCGTCCGGATCACGTCTCAGGGACTACGTGAGAGTCATGTGCATGACGTGATCATCACCGAAGAGGCTCCGAATTACTTCCGTTCGTGAACGAGCGGTTCTCAGTCGGGCCCCTCCGAAATGCGCCGCTTCGTCGCCCACTGGCTAGGCCGTGTGCCTTACGCGCAAGCGCACGCCCTTCAGGAGCAGATCCTTCGGGCGCGCATCGCCGGGGCGGTTGGAGATACAGTGCTTCTGCTCGAGCACGACCCCGTCATCACGTTGGGTCGAACAGTCCGTGCGCACAACATTCTCGTCTCCCGCGCGGAGCTTGCCAACCAGGGCATCGAGGTCCACGAGACCGGGAGGGGAGGAGACGTCACCTACCATGGGCCCGGCCAACTGGTTGCGTACCCCATTTTCGACTTGCGGCCGAATCGATGTGACGTACGTCGTTACGTGCGAGACCTGGCCCACGTGATGATAGGCATCTCTCAGGACATGGGCATCGAGGCCAGCTTCCTCGAAGGCGACCCGAAGCTCGTGGGCGTTTGGGTCGATGCGGACCGTCCCACGAGATGGGCCGGCGATCCGCGATTGCCCGGTGGGGCGAAGGTCGCTGCGAAGATAGGAGCCATTGGTGTGCGGATCTCGCGTTGGGTAACGATGCATGGCTTTGCCTACAACGTGTCGACCGATCTGAGGGCCTATCGCTGGATCGTCCCATGTGGCATCGCGCAGTACGGGGTGACCTCAGTCGTAGCGTCGGGCATCCGCCCGCCGGCCATGGAGTCGATTGCGCGATCGACGCTGCCGCACTTCGAGCGTGTGTTCGACGCGCACGGTGAGTGGGCCGCGCCCCACGATTCGCGTTCGATGCGGTCACTCGTGTCCACTTGATCCGCAGACGCGCAGGTACATGCGTGCCGGGACGTTGTCCGGATCGAGCTCGAGAACCCTTCGCCATTGCTCGGCCGCCGCATCGGTCTCTCCGAGCGCGAGGAGCGTGACGCCCAGCTGGATGCGCGCTGCAGCGTAGTTCGGGCGCGCTTCAACGGCCGCCTCGTATTGTTCTCGGGAGCGCCCGAGGTCGTTCGTCTCGCGCAGCAGGGTGCCAAGTTTGGTTCGCAAATCAGCGAACTGTGGGCAAAGGCGAACCGCCCGTTCATACTCGGTAATTGCGTCGTGAAGGAGACCCGCGTCAGCGTACGCTTGGGCGACTTCGGCGTGCATGTTTGCGATCTTGCCGCGAGCGAACGGATCCAGCACATGCGCACTGCCGCTCGCCATCCCGCGGATCCGGGCGTAGGTCTGTCGTGCGGCGTCGTATTTCCCCCGATCGTTGTAGGTCACGGCGAGGTTGAGCGCGGCCTCCGTATAACTGGGGTTGATCGCGAGCGCTCGCTCGAAGTGGTGTTCTGCCTGCACGAAATTGCCGTGACCGTGGCAAATGACTCCGAGCATGTCATGCACGTCGGCGAGTCGATCGCTCTTCTCGAGAACCTGTCGGAGCAGCGGCTCAGCCCTGTCGAACTCCCTTTTTTGGTAGTGTTCGCGGCCCAGCAGCAGTCGTTGCTTTGTTTGCTCGTCCGTGGTGCGCCCCTTGCGGGTCCCGTGGAGTTCGACCTGGCGTGCCCCGTGGCCACTGCCGGCTCGATAAAGGCCGCTCCGGGAGAGTACGACGAATGCGTCACGCGCTGGAAGGTGTAACCGTCCGTGCGTCGATACGGAGGGGGTCGGTGCGGGCCCCGAGTCAATTCTGTTTGCGCCCGCACGCGTCTGCCGCTAAGGCCTAATGTCAAGTGCAGGGTTCCGAGCCCAAGACGCCGAGCGAGTGTGCGCCGGACGAGGGGGAACGCGCAGTTGCCACGGAGCCCGTGGACAGCGCTTCTCTTGAAGTCGAGACTCCGCACGCCGCGACGATCGCCCGCTCTTCCCCTGGAGCGGAAAAAGGCGGTCTGCCGCGAAAGTGGGGCTTTCGATTCGGTGGGCGGATGGCACTGGCGATAGCGGGTGGAGCCGCCGCGGTCCTCGGCGCGTTTCTCGGCGCGCCGATCGCCTTGCGGGGATCGGGGGCGGCCAACGCGCCTGCCGTGAGTGCGGCGTCGCTCGCTGCGACGGTCGCTGCGTCGGAGACGGTGGTTGGCGGCGCAACGAAGGACCGGACACCAAGTGCCGAGGCCCCGGCGCCGCAGTTCCACGCGGCCGTGTGGCGCGTCACGCAACTCTCGGAAGCCTCGGGCGTTCGTGTCGTAGAAGACGTGGTCGGCCACCGGCCGCTGCTCGCCGTTCTCGCTGCCGCCAAGCTGTCGTCCAACGAAGCTCAGCGCGTCACGCAATCGCTCGCTGCCGCACGTACTATCGATCGCTTGAGTCCGAAGGACACCGTGACCCTGGCGATCGAGAAGGCCACCGGTCGCGTCGTCGCATTCGAACTCGCAAGCACGGCTTCCGACGTATGGCAGGCTCGCGAGGAAGTGGAGTCCGACGGTACGACGACTCTCGAAGCGCGACGCCTCGATCTGCAGACGTCACGCGTTCGTGTCGGCCGAGCCGTCCTGGTCGGCGCGGATCTGCGTACGTCGCTGACGGAAGCGGGTCTGACGCCGGTCGACGACATGGTTTCGATGCTCGACGACGCGCTCGACGGTCACGCCGAGCTTTCGGACATTCGGCCGGGCTCGCGCCTTCGGATCGTCGGCACCCAGGAGCAGGTCGAGGGCACCTTGGTTCGTTGGATTTCGCTCGACGCCGTCGAGTACTTTCCGGCAAGCGCAAATGCGCCGGCGGTTCGGGTCTACGCGATTGGTGACGGAGACTCGACCAACGACTCGCGGAAACGTCGCGGATGGTACGACGCAAAGGGTCGACAGCCAGTTCACGGCGGCTTTCGCGCCCCCGTGCCGCTCGCCAGGATCGCGTCGCGCTTCAATCCCCACCGCATGCACCCGGTGCTTCACGTCTTGATGCCTCACAACGGGGTTGATTTCGCCGCGCCGGTGGGCGCACCGGTCTACGCCACGGCGGCGGGCGTGGTGACGAGCGTGGGCAACGACGGGCCCTGCGGAAACAAGGTCGAAATTTCGCATACGGGCGGGATCGCGAGTGTCTACTGCCATCTTTCCCGCTATGCGGCCGGCTTGCACGTTGGCGAGCACGTCGAGCAACGGCAGCTGATTGGGTACGTGGGCCAGACCGGCCGGGTTACCGGGCCGCATTTGCACTTCGGGATCAAGCGCAACGGGGTCTTCGTCGATCCAATGACGCTTCGGCTCGACGGAGTGCGCACCGTCCCGCACGCCCTGCGCGACGACTTCGATAGGCTGCGAGGCGAGCTCGACGCAGAGCTCGACGGCATTCCCCTCCCCTCAGCGAGTGCGGCCGGGGCGGTCCCGGTCGAAGGCACCGAGTCCGAGCCCATTTACGAAGAGCCGTGAGGGCCGTGGTGTACTGCGGCGAGCGACAAGCTCCTCACGGGGCCAGCTCACTGGTACGGTAGCCGCCGTCGAGCAGATGGCGAAGGGCACGCAGGCGGCCAAGGTTGGACTCTTCGTCGTCTTGACGGGAGCCGCAAGCTACGGAATTTACCGATTCATCAGCCCCGAGGCGGGCGGTGGCGGTGGTTACGTGGTGCACGCGTTCATCCACGATGCGACGGGATTGGCAAGCCGGTCGCGCGTCTCGATCGCGGGCATTCCGGTCGGAACGCTCGATGCGATTCGCCTCGTGAACGGGGAGGCACAGCTCGACGTGAAAGTGCGCGGCGACGTGGCGCTCTACGAGAACGCCACGCTCGGCAAGAAGGCCGCTTCGCTGCTCGGCGAGTCTCTGGTGGTCCTCACTCCGGGCACGGCCGACCGGGCCAAGCTCCGCGACGGCGACGAGATTCGCGTCATCGTCGAAGAGGCGACGCCCGGACAAATCATGGACGAGGTCAAGCAGATCGCCGACAGCGTTCGCTTGGTGGCCCAGCAGCTCGCGAAGTCGATCGGCACGGACCAAGGAGGACAAAACATTCGCACCATCTTGCAAAATCTGGCCGACGCCACGGACGCCATCAATCATGCGATCCGGGAGAACCGGGAGTACCTGAACGACACGCTGCGCAACGTGGACGAGATCACGCGGAACGCAAACCCGCAATTGTCGCAGATTCTCGAAAACGTTCGCGTTGTCACGCAGGACGCCCGGCAGCTGTTGGCGACCGGCGGCCAGACTCCGGAAGCGCAGAAAGGCGAGCTACGGGATACGTTCGAACGGCTGGATCGCGCGAGCAAGAGTCTGGAAGGGGCGCTCTCGCACATCGACAGCGTCACCGGTCGGATCGACCGTGGCGAGGGCACCGTGGGCAAACTCACCAAAGACGACCAGCTGATCAACGAAGTGCAAGGGGTTGCAGAGGGGGTCAACGATTACGTACAAACGCTCACGCGGGTGCAAACGATCGTCGGCCTACGGACGGACTACAACTTTCTCGCGAATACGATCAAGAATTATGTCGAGCTCCGACTGCAGCCGTCCGAAGACAAGTATTTCGACATCGAGCTCATCAACGATCCACGCGGCCTCACGTCGATTACGGAGACGAACGTCGATACGACGGACATTCAGAAACCTCAGCACTATCAGACGATCACCACCACCACGACCAATTCGTTTCTATTTTCGTTGCAGATTGCGAAGAGGCTCGGACCGTTCACCGGTCGATTCGGCATCAAGGAGTCGACCGGTGGCGTCGGGCTGGATATCCACTTGTTGCAGGACCGCATCGAGATCGTCAACGATCTCTTCGGGTTCAGCGTCGAGCCGCAGCCTCGGTACCGCGTTTTCGTCGCGTACGAGTTCATCAAACATCTATGGCTACTCGGCGGAGTCGACAATGTGTTTTATCCGGCAGAACGCGATTACTTCTTGGGGCTGCAGCTCCGGTACAACGATCAGGATTTGAAGTCGCTGCTGCCGTTCTCCGGCGGCGCGGCTTTGGCAAGGTGACCCGTCGCTGGCGCGCTCGCCGCGCAGTCGATTAGAACATGAGGCCATCGGAGACATAGATTTCGATGGGCAAGTTTGGACTTTCGGCAACGGCGTCCGGCGAATAGGCGGCTTCGATGCGAAAGATTGCGGCCTCGCCCCACTGAAGGAAGACGCCGGCACCGACTCCGTACTTGAGTCGGATGGTGTTGCCGTCCGCGGGTGAAATCGTTTTGTAGTCCAACCAGACTCGGCCGGCGTCGAAGAAGGTGGTCGTACCAATGCGAAGGTGCTGTCCGAATAGCTCAAAACGGGGAATCGGCGTGCTTCGCACTTCCGTATTCGAGAGCACCTTGATCCGACCACCATAGCGCCCTTGCGGCACGCCTCGTACACCGGTTTCGCCGCCGAACAAATATTGCGGCTCGAAGACTCCGCCTTGGTCGAGATCGTAAAAGGGGACACGTCCGAACTGGAATGAGGACACGAATCGGCTGGCGAACGTGAACGGTCCCCCCAAGGGAGCATAGTGGGCGATCACGGCGGACGCTTCACCGTAACCCACGCGTTCGGCGGAGCCGACCGTCGGGCCGACGCCCAGCTGATAAAAAATGCCGCGTTGAGTGATGAACTCGCTGTCCCGAGTATCGACCATCAGCCCCGCCGAAAGTCCGGCGAGCAGGGCCGGCTGCGCGCCAATCGCGCTGGGAACCTGGCCCGGTGAACCGATTGCGATGTCGGATGAGAGGACCGAATTCGGATAGACGGTTGGAGACTCGTACCTGAGGTTGGCACCGAATGCGAAGGCGAGTCCGGCGACGCCCGTCTGCGCCCTCCCGATCAGGCGCACGCGCCCCTCTTCCTGGACGTATTGGTTGCAGTAATAGGGAGCCGGGCACGTGAGTGGAGTCGATGTGTTGCCGAGTCCGAAGAAGCCGGCGTTGATGGTTCGCTGGAAGCTTGCCCGCGTGTCCAGGCGCACCTTTCCGGAGAAAAGATCCGGTGCGTCCAGGCGCAGAACGTGGCTCTGTTGCTCCAAGCGGACGCGACCGTCCTCGTCCTTGAAACTGCCCGACAGCAACAGGTCGATGTTCCACGCATAAGGAAAGTCGAGATCGTAGAACCGCGTGAAGGTGACTGCAGCGCCGAACTGAACGCCGATGTCGCTCGTGCCGCCGACGATCGGGAAGCCCGCCAACTCGTAGCGACGCGGCTGCAGGACTTCTTGTTCGGATGCCGGCCGCGAGGGGGGCGGCGACGGCAATCCCGACTGCGCGGGCCCAGCCGGCGCGGAAACCGACTCTGCGGCGGTCGCGTTCGTTGCGTTCGGTTGAGCCGGGGCCGCGGCGGATGGCGCGTACGGTTCGGCGCGCGCCGACGGTTCTCCTATGAGCAACGCAATCGGCAACAGCCGGCGCATGCCGCGCAGTGCAGGCTCAGCCAGGGGCACGCGGCGGTTTTTCAAAGGAAAGCAAACGCGCGGCGATCAGGAGTTCAAGCGCCCGAAGCGCGTCATTTACCGTAGTCGTCCCGTCGCGAGCAACCGCGGTAAGCACTCCGCGCACGGGGGTTGCTTTGTCGACGTAGTCGAGCAACCGCTTCGCGGTCGCGGGCCAAGCGGCGGTGCGTAGGTTCGGCGGAGGTGCGGACATCGGAACGACGAGGCCATCGAGTCGATCACGCCAGGCGGCGAGAGGAGCCTCGGCCGGGAACGCGGCGTCGATCCCGGCCAGGATCAGCGGCGGAAGCTCGAGGTCCAGCGGGAACTGGACGTGCGGCGCCGTTTGGCCCGAGTAAAATGTCAGCCTACCGGTGGGCCATCGGAACAGGTCGACGATCCGATCGCAGCCCTGTTCTCGAATGGCGCGAAACATCTCGAGCGATCCGACGAGGCCCAAGCCGATGAGCGTGTCTCCCATTCTGCCACCGTAGCGAGGCAAGACCGCCAACGCGAAATCGAGCTCGCTCCGGGAGAGAATTTTTCGGCGCACCAAGTATTCGCCAAGAAGCTCGCTCGCGTTGTTTGAGGCGACGTGGTGCAGCTTGCCCGCCACGAAGTAAAGTTCCTTGCGGCCGGCTGCCGCGTCCGAGTGAAGCGGACGTCGCGATTCCGCGGGTCCCTCGGCAAAGAGAACTCCGGTCGCTGCGTGCTCCACGACCCGGAGAAGCACCGTGACGAGGGCAGTCGTAGACACCTCGTCGACGAACTCGGGCGCTCCGACCCCTGTGACCCGGTCCGTGGTGGCACCCATGGTAGGCAAGAAGCGCGCGAGGTCTTCGATCGATTCGATTGGTTGGAGGCCTCTTCCCGTGTAATCGACCAGGTCGCCACGGCCGACGACACCGGTCGCGATGGCTTCGACCAGCCGCGCAAATGGCCATGGACCGAACCGGCCCCCGCCTGCTGTGGTGACGAACGAGGAAACCGCCGTGTACTCGCCCGTGGTTCGCTCAGAAGGGGCGTCCATCGGCGGCTCGGCGACGGCCGACGCTCGGGGGGCGCGGAGCATCCGTGCGCTGTCGCGGACCGCTTGCATTTGTTCGACCGAGGGAGTCGCTTGCACGGAGCGAACGAGCGCGCCGAGCTCGGCCCGCGCGGCTTGGGGATTGACGTCGAACGGGGTGAGCGCTTCCGAGAAGGCGGCGGCCGTCGGAAAACGCGCTTCCGGGCTTCGGGCGAGCGCGCGCTCGAGGACGGCAAGGAGGCCATCGGGCATCGCGGTGCTCGCCTGGCGCAGCGCGTCGATTCGGCAATCCCGAATGGCTAGAAGGACGGCCAGCTGGCCGCTACCCCCGAAGAGCGGATGACCGAGCATCGTTTCGCTGAGCACCGCTGCGAGCGCAAATAGGTCGGCACGATGATCGAACGGCTCGCCGGCCACTTGCTCGGGGGCAAGGTACGCGAACTTACCCTTGAGCATGTCGCTGGCCGCGCCACGGACGGTGGGCCGGCTCATCGATCGCGCAATTCCAAAGTCGCCGAGCTTCACTTGGCCGACCTGCGACAGGTAGACGTTCGACGGCGTCACGTCGCGATGAATGATCCCCATGGGCTGACCGCCGACGTCACGAGCCGTATGGACGCTTTCAAGCGCGCTCAAGAGTTCGCGGGCAATGTAGGTCGCGAGGCCGGGCGCGAGGGCACGCCCGTCACTCGAAAGCCGTCGCAGCAAGCGGAAGAGGTCGCATCCGTCGATGAGCTCCATGGCGAGCCATGGCTCGTCACCGACTTCTCCGGATGCGTAGACCTGCACCACATTTCGGTGGCGTACAGCCGCGTGCAGGGCCGCCTCCCGTTCGAACATGGTGCGCCCCTCCGGGTCCCCCACGAATTGCGGCAGAAGCCTTTTGATGACCAGAGAGGGCGGGTAAGCCGCGCGATCGATCGGCCGCGCCATGTACACCTCGGCCGTTCCGCCCACGGCCAAGCGAGCGTCGAGCCAGAATGGACCGAACTTGACTGGACCGCTCGACAGCGGTCGGGGAACGGAACGCCCCGAAGGCTTTTCGCCCGACGACATGCGGACGACGAGTGTATCTATGCGGAGGCCGCCCGGATCATCAAATGACGCAGCCTGTCCGCGTTATTTCTCACCTTGCGCTCGTTATACCCGTCTTGGCCGTCGGCCTCGCTGCTTGCGAAGGCTGTCGTTCGTCCCCTCCGTCGAACGTTCGTTCGCCTTTGGGCGGGGCCCAGGGGGTTGCCCCGACTCTGCGACTCTACCTCGTTTCGGACCTGGCCGGAGCCATCGAACCGTGCGGATGCACCCGCGATCAGCTGGGCGGTCTCAATCACTTTGGTGCGTGGGTCAAGCGCGCGCGACAGGAGGTGGTGGCGCAGCGGGTCGTGTCGGCAGGGCCGCTATTTTTCATGGACGCAAAGCTCGATCCGGAAAAGTCCGACCAAGATCGAGCGAAGGCCCATGCGATGGCCCGTATTCTGCGCGGGCTCGATTTCGCGGCCTTCGCTCCCGGGGTAAACGACTGGGTCGAGGGGGGGGACGGATTGAAGGCGCTTGCAGACGAAGCAGGATCGGTACCCCTGGTCGCCTCTCGCACGGATGCGGGAGACTCGTTCGGATCGGAGGCCGTTCGCGTGATGGCTGATGGGCGGCTCAAAGTGGGCTTCGTCGGCTACGGTCAGGCGGCGAGCCGCGAGGCGCATCAGGACCCCGAAGCCGACATCCGGCAGGGCGTCGAGCGAGCCAAAGCGGAGGGCGCCAACATCCTTATCGCGTTGGCCGCGGTAGGACGAGGGGAGGCAAAGAGGATCGCGGATGCGGTTCCCGAGCTGACGGCAGTGGTCGTCGGTTCGGTGAAATCCGACGGCGACTCGAACACGGTCGCGCCCGAAGGCGAGCGCGTCGGTGACGTGCTGATCGCACAGTCGGCGAACCACCTGCAGAGCGTCGCGGTTCTCGATCTGTACGTACGCGAGCCAGTCTCGACGGGCAAATTGCTGAAGTTCGGCGACGCGACGGGATTGGAGCTCGCGACTCGGCGGGAAGAGCTTTCACGGAGGATCGACGAGCTTCACGTAAAGATTGCCGCCTGGGAACGCGACCGGATCGTCAGTCCGCGGGATCTTGAAGGCCGTCGCCAGGACTTGGCGCGGCTCGAACAGGAGCGTGCCGCTCTAGACGTCAAACCTCCGCCTGCGGACGGGAATTTTTTTCGGTATTCGGTCAAAGAAATTCGCGATTCGCTCGGAAAAGATCCGATGATCGACGCTGAAATGCTCGGATACTACAAGGCCGTCGACGAGCACAATCGCATCGAATTCGACGGTCGCCTTCCGCCTCCAGCGGCCTCCGATCAGGCGACATACATTGGAATCGACGCCTGCGCGGCATGTCACCCGGGTCCCCGGCAAGTTTGGCTTGGGACGCGGCATGCACACGCGTACGCAGGCATCTCGTCTCAATTCAAAGAATTTAATCTGGATTGCGTTTCATGCCACGTGACCGGCTACGAGCGGCCCGGCGGAAGCACGGTGACGCATGTCGACAAGCTGCGGGATGTACAGTGCGAAGTGTGCCACGGACCCGGGTCGAGACACGCGATCGATCCGAGCGATCGGTCGCGAATCATCGCCAGCCCACCCCCGTCGGTATGCGTTGGCTGCCATCACCCGCCGCACGTCGAGCAGTTCGATGCGGTAGCAAAGATGAACGAAATCCTGGGCCCAGGCCACGGGCGACCGCCGAAATGAACGTCGACGCGTCGAGGGTCGGGGGGCTCGCCGGCATCGGGTGCTCGCCGTCGATCCCGGCGGGCGCGTCCGGTGAGGCGATCGGTCCCCCTTCGTCGCACGGCCTGCGAGACCCGCGAGGTCAGCCCTGGCGGCGTAGCCGCGGTAGCTGCCCCGGCGACTTCACGATGGCGCGGATTCCGGTCGTGCTACCGGCGTCGACCGCGGCACGCACTTTATGCGCTTTCCAGCAGGGGCCGCACCGCCACACGACACTCCATGTGCCGTCGACGCGCCGCTCGCGCATCAAGCGCCATCCCGCGGAACTTGTGAGCGTCCGCTCCGGGCTGGCCTCGGGGGAATGAATGCCGCAGTCCGTGCAGGTTTCGACGTCAAGCATAGTGTGCGATTCGTCCGCGAATCGGCTCCTTCATCGAGATCGGAACGGCCGAAGGCCGCAGGCCTTGAGACGGACCGGCGGTCTGACCAGTTGGGGGGATCGTCGCCGAATGCGGTCGCAAGTTGCCGATGTCCATCGCCGCGAGATATAAATCGAACGTGAAGCGCCCGAGCCAGCTTGTCGCGACGGGCACGCCGGAGGACGTCGCCCGTCCGACGCGCCGCGAGATCCTTGTGCGTGCGGGTACGACGATGGGCGTGCTTACGGCAGCGGCCGTCGGTTCGCGCACCCTGTGGGACCGCGGTGGGTTCGACGTTGTCCGGTCCAGCTCCGCCCGTCAGGTGCGCGATTATCGCATGGTCGAGCGCGACTCGGAGCACGCCCAGTTGGCGATCGCACGTGCGGCGCCGAAGGATCGGGGCGATGACTCACCCGGCCCAAGCGCCACTCCCGCGCAGCTGGTCCGCAGGGCGGTCGATGCGATGGGCGGCATGCGCAAGTTCGTCTCGAGGGGAGACGTCGTGGTCGTCAAACCCAATATCGGCTGGGACCGCATGCCGATCCATGCAGCCAACACGAACCCCGAAGTGGTCGCGGCAGTCATCCTCATGGCCTTCGAAGCGGGCGCGAAGAAGGTCGTGGTCGCCGACGGATCGTGCAACGACCCGAATCGCTGCTTTCAGCGTTCGGGCATTTGGCGGGCCGCGTACGAGTTGGGCGCCGAAGTGGTCCTGCCCCAGGAGCATCATTTCCGAACGATGCGCCTGAAGGGCGATGTGCTCGACGAGTGGCCGATCTTCACGACGCTGGTCGACGCGGACAAGGTGATCAACGTTCCGGTCGCCAAGCACCACAATCTCGCCAAGTTCACGGCGGCGATGAAAAATTGGTACGGGGTCCTCGGCGGACGGCGAAACCGCTTGCACCAGAGCATCGACGCGTCCATTGCCGATCTCGCGACGTTCATGCGCCCGACGCTGGTGGTCGTGGACGCGTGGCGTGTGCTCATGCGAAACGGTCCGCAGGGCGGGAACATCGACGACGCAAAGGACGTCCACACGGTCATTGCATCGGTCGATCAAGTAGCGGCGGATGCGTACGGCTGCACGCTCATCGGTCAAAAGCGCGAGAATCTGCCCTATCTGGCCATGGGCGAACGGCGGGGGCTCGGTACGACCCATTGGGAGAGCCTGCGGGTGCGGGAGGTCTGACGCATGGTGCAGACGCGAGCCCCCGATCACGCTGGAGTGCGCCTCGACGCGGCCGTCTTGCAGGGCTCTCCGGACGTTCATTCGGAGGTCGAACCGATTCCGTGGAAAACCGGACGTGTCGGGCTTGTGAGCGGGATCGATCGACAGACCGCGACGCCGGTCTGGCGTGCCGTGAGCGCGACGCCAGGGACTGGAGCTGGCGGGTCGGGGGCATTCGATACGGCCGTTGGAACGCCGGTGAGCGCTGCTTGGGTGGGCACGCCGAGAGCGAATGCCTCGCCGCCCTCGACTTCGCCTTCGTCCGGTTCGGCGGCTCGGCCCCCGGCGAAGGGAACGAGGCGCCCGGGCAGTGGCATTCCGCCACGTCGGATCGCCGTGGCCCTGAAGTGGGCGCGTCGGATCTGCCAGGTCCTCTTCTTCGCGGTGTTCGTCTACTTCCTGTTCCAGACGGCATTTCGCGGGAGTTTCGCAGCACGAGCGGATGCGCCCGTCCGTCTGCCGCTGCCGGTCGAGGGGTTCCTTTTGGCCGACCCCTTCGTCGCAGCGATGACCCTTCTTTCGACGCATGCGGTCTATCGCGGCCTGCTCTGGAGTGTGGCGCTCTTGGCGTTGACGATGGTCGTCGGACGCGTCTTTTGCGGATGGATTTGCCCGTTCGGGACACTGCACCATTTTTTCGCGTGGCTCTTGCCGAGCAGGGCGGGCCGCGGCGCGTCTCGCGTCGAAGCGAACAAGACCCACGCCTACCAGCGCGTCAAGTACTACCTGCTCTACGGGTTCTTGGTCTTGGGGGTCGCCGGAAGCGCGATCGGGGGCCTGTTCGATCCCATTTGCATTGCCGTTCGGTCGATCGGTCTCGGCGTCATACCCGGCCTGCAATACATCTCGCATCGGGCGCTTGGTGCCGCGCAGGACGTGAACTCGCGCCCCGTTCAGGCCTCGGCCGATCACGCCCAGGACTGGCTCGCGCAAACGGTTTGGCAGTCCAAACAGTTTTATTTTCATCAGACCTGGTTCATCGTCTTTCTTTTCGTTGCTGTGCTTTTTGCAAACCGCTTCATTCCGCGCTTCTGGTGCCGCGTGCTCTGCCCGCTCGGCGCTTTCCTGGGAGTATTCTCTAGGTTCGCGCTGTTCGGAATGACCAAGGACCACGCGAAATGCACCGATTGCAATTTGTGCCTCGTTCATTGCCAAGGCGCGGACTCACCGCAGGGCGGCGTTAAATGGCGCCAGGACGAGTGCCATATGTGCATGAACTGCGAGAACGCGTGTCCGGAAGATGTCATCAAATTCGCGTTTTTGCCGAATCGCCGAAGCACGATTACGGCTCCCGATGTTCAGCGCCGCACGGCCCTCGCCACAGTGGGTGCCGGTGCGATGTTCCTTCCCGTGGCGCGTGCGGCCGACACTCTCGATGTCAACTATCACTCGAAAATGATCCGTCCACCCGGCGCGGTCGAGGAGCGCGCCTTTCTCGAACGCTGCATACGATGCGCCGAGTGCATGAAGGTCTGCCCGAATAACGCATTGCACCCTGCGTTCTTCGAGTCTGGAATCGAGGGGCTGTGGACGCCAATCTTGATTGCGAGAATCGGCTATTGTGAGTTCTCATGCGTGCTCTGCGGTCAAGTTTGCCCAACCGGGGCCATCCAGAAGATCACCGAAAAGGAGAAGATGGGGCAGGGCCAACCCCCCATCAAAATCGGGACCGCCTTCTACGATCAAGGACGTTGTTTGCCGTGGGCGATGCAAACCCCGTGCATCGTGTGCGAAGAGTTCTGCCCAACGTCTCCGAAGGCGATCTGGGTCGAGGAAGTCGATGCGCCACTTCGCGACAGCAAGCCGGGTCCGGATGGGTCGCCGCCATCGTACAAGACGGTGCATCTGCAACGTCCGCACGTGGACCCGAGCCTGTGTGTTGGCTGCGGAGCGTGTGAGAAAGTCTGTCCGGTACAAGACGAGCCAGCGGTCTACGTGACGAGTGTGGGCGAAACCCGCTCGAAGACGAACGTGATCCTTCTCGAGAACACGAATTACAATCAGAAGACTTGAGCGAAAGCCGATGATCGCGGGCCGGCCGGCGGGGACGCGCGACCGCGGGTCGTCATCGACCTGGGCAACGTCCGCGGTCCGCTGCTACGGTCGGGCGGTGAACGATCGCTTCTTGCGCGCTTGCCGCAGACAACCCGTCGACCGCACCCCCGTTTGGTTCATGCGCCAAGCCGGGCGCTATATGCCCGAGTACCGACGAATGCGCGAGACCTATTCGCTCCTCGATATTTGCAAGACGCCCGAACTGGCGGTCGAGGTGACGATGCAGCCGTTGCGTCTCGGCGTCGATGCCGCCATTCTCTTCGCAGACATTCTGCTGCCCCTCGAGCCCATGGGCGCGTCGTTCGAGTTCGCCAAAGGCGAGGGCCCAGTGATTCACGAACCCATAGCGGACCGCACCCAGATCGCGCGCTTGCGTATGATCGATCCGGAGGAGTCACTTGCGTACGTCCTCTCGGCGATCCGCCTTCTGAAGCCGGAGCTCAACGTACCCCTCATTGGCTTTGCGGGCGGGCCCTTTACGATGGCGAGCTATTTGGTCGAAGGCGGAAAGAGCGCAACTTTCGCAAAGACCAAAAAGCTGATGTTCGGTGCTTCGGACGCCTGGCATCAGCTGATGGACAAATTGACCGAGGTCATCCGCCGCTATTTGCGTTCGCAAATCGCGGCTGGGGTCGACGCGGTCCAGCTGTTCGATTCGTGGGTTGGTCACTTGGCGCCGGAGGACTACGCCGAGTATGTACAGCCCCACGTTCGCCGCGTGCTGGCCGACGTCGAGGCGACCGGCGTTCCCGTCATCCACTTCGGGACCGGTACGTCGATGCTTTTGGAGCTCATGAGCGACGCCGGCGGAACCGTCATAGGAGTCGATTCGTGTACCCCGCTTGCCGAGGCGTGGAGACGCGTCGGCGTTCGGGTTGCCATTCAGGGCAACATGGACCCCTGTGCGCTTCTGGCCACTCGCGAGGTCGCGCTGAGGCACGCTCAGCGCGCGATCGACGCTGCGGGCGGACGCGCGGGTCATATCTTCAATCTAGGCCACGGGATCTTGCCGGAGACGCCGGTCGATCACGTGCGTGCGGTGGTCGATCACGTTGCGATGGCGACTGCACGATGAACTCGGCCCTGCTGCTCGTAGCTCACGGAACGGTGGAGAACCTCGACGACTTGGACTCGTTCGTGACCAACGTACGGCGCGGCCGTCCGCCCCCGTCGGGCCTCATCGCGGAGCTTCGTCGTCGCTACGAGGCAATCGGTGGGGCGTCTCCGCTGAACGCGATCAATGAGGAGCTTGGGCGAAAGCTCGAAGCTCGCTTGGGTCTTCGCGTGGCATGGGCGAACCGGCTGTGGAGGCCGTACGTGCGCGATCGGCTGATCGCGCTGGCCGCCTGCGGAGTACGGAGGGTCATACTGCTGCCCCTCGCTCAGCACTCGGCCGCGGTCTACGAAGCCGACGCGCGCGCGCCCGCAGCCGAAGCAGGAGTCGAGCTCGTCTGTTCGTCCAATTGGGGACAAAACGCCAAGCTTTGCGAGGCCTTCGCGTCACGCATTGTCACGGCGCTCGCACGGTCGCCCGTGCCCGAACAAACGACGGTCGTCATGACGGCGCACAGTCTGCCGAAGTTCATCATCTTGGGCGGCGATCCGTATGAGCGCGAAGTGGGCGCTGCCATCGATGCGATAACAGCGGCGGTGCAGTCGCGCGTCGCGGGCGTCGTTCGCGTCGCGGTTGCCTTCCAAGGTCAAGCCTTGTCGGGGCCGGGGTCCGATGGCCGGCCGACCGAGTGGATCGGCCCGGACCTGCGCGAAGCATTCGGCGACGTTGCACGACGCAACGATCGCCACGTCATCGTTGCGCCTGTCGGGTTCCTGGCCGATCACGTCGAGATTCTGTACGACTTAGACATTGAGGCCCGCCGTTGGGCAGCCGACTTCGGGCTGACGTTCGACCGCGTTCCATCGCTGAACGCGAGCGACGATTTCGTCGACGTACTCGAGGACATCGCGCGGCCGCTCATCGCCCATGGATGACAGGGCACGCATTCCGCGTATCGCGATTGTCGGAGGTGGGATCACGGGTCTGGCCGCTGCGCATGCCGCGGCGGCACATGCGCGCGAAATCGGACGACCGGTGTCGGTGACCCTCATTGAACGCGCGGATCGGTTCGGCGGCAATCTGGTCACAAGGCGAGTGGACGACTTCCTCCTCGACGCGGGACCGGACTCGTGGGTGGCCTCCAAACCCCAGGCAACGGAGCTCGCGCGCGCTCTGGGGTTGGGTAGCTCGCTCGTCGGTACCGAGGATGCGGCGCGGCGATACTACGTCGTCTGGGGGCACCGGATGCATGCCGTACCGGAGGGCATGGTGCTCGGCGTGCCAACGAAGTTGACGCCGCTCGCATTCACGTCGCTTTTCTCCTGGCGTGGCAAAATCAGGATGGCTCTGGAGCCGTTCATCCCGGCGCGTCGCTTCGAAGGAGACGATGACGAATCGATCGCCGACTTCGCGGAGCGTCGGCTCGGGCGGGAAGCCGCGGAGCGGTTGGTGGCTCCGCTGCTCGCGGGCATCTCCGCGGGCGACGCTCGTGACCTTTCGATTCGCGCCGGCTTCCCCCAGTTGGTGGCCATGGAGCGCGAGTACGGGTCGCTCGTGCGTGGAATGCTCGCGTCGCGTCGGCGGCGCCAGGCATCGGGAGCGAGCGCAGCGAGCGGGTTCGTCTCGCTGAAGCACGGAGTCGAGGCTCTGGTCGTCGCGCTGCAGGAGCGCTTGCGAGCCGACGGCGTGGTGCTCCGGCCGAACCTGTCCGTAATTTCCCTCGCATACGGAGGGCGCGGTTGGACTTTGGAACTTGGCGCCGAGGATCGCATCGAGGCCGATGGCTTGCTTCTCGCCGTGCCAGCCGACGTGGCCTCTACGCTTCTGGCATCGCTCGATGAGCCGGCGGCGCGTGCACTCGCGACCGTGCGCTACGCCTCGACCGCCACCGTGTTTTCGGCCTATCGCGCCGCCGACCTGACGCGGCCGTTCGATGGCGCGGGGTTCGTCGTACCGCGCTCTGTCGGCCGATCCGTTCTCGCGGCCACCTGGGTGTCCAGCAAGTGGCGCGACCGCGCGCCGCGCGGGCACGCGCTCATTCGGACATTCTTCGGAGGGGCGAAGGACGAGGGCGCGCTCGCGCGCGACGACGAAGCCATGGAGCAGCTGGCGCGGGACGAGTTACGCGAACTCATGGGGTTGAACGCACGACCCGAATGGTCGCGTGTCTTCCGCTTTGATCGCGCGAGCCCGCAGATGCGCGTCGGACATCTCGCCGCGATGCGCACGGTTCGAGAGCGGCTGGCACGCGTAGCTCCATCCCTTCGCGTGGCCGGCGGAGGGTACGACGGCGTCGGGATTCCCGACTGCATTCGCCAGGGACAAGAGGCCGGTCGCGCGCTGGTGGACGCCGCGCCGAACCCGGCGTCGCTCGCCCGAGGGTGACGGTCCCCGTGGCTTCAGAATTCCGCCGGGTCCCCGTGGCTTCAGAATTCCGCCGGGTCGTTGTACGTGCCCAAGACGCTCCGCAGAACGTCGCAGATCTCCTGCTGTGTGCAATAGGCCTTCGCGGCTTCGATGATCGGTGGCATCAGGTTGGCGCCTTCGGTGCCCGCTTGGGCGGCCGCCGCCACGCGTACCGCGGCAAGCGCTCGTTCGACCCGCGACGCGTCACGCGAGGCCTTTACGCGCCTCAGGTTGGCGATTTGTGTCTGGCAAGCCGTCTCGTCGATCCGAAGGAGCGGAATCGCAGGCACCCGATCGCTCTCATACTTATTGATTCCAACGACGACGCGCTCACCCGCTTCCAGCTGCCGCTGAAGACGGTACGCGCTCGCCGCTACCTCGCGCTGCGGGTACCCCTTCTCGATGGCGCTCACCATGCCACCCATATCGTCGATCCGGCGGATGTACGCGAGCGCGTCGCGCTCGATCCGGTGAGTGGCCTGCTCGACGTACCAGGAGCCACCCAGCGGGTCGACGGTGCTCGCGACGCCGCTCTCCTCGGCGAGAATCTGCTGCGTTCGAAGCGCGATCGTCACCGCATCTTCGGTCGGTAGCGCATACGTTTCGTCGAGCGAATTGGTGTGGAGCGACTGCGTGCCGCCAAGAACCGCCGCCAACGCCTGGATCGCCACGCGGACGACATTGTTTTGCGGCTGCTGAGCGGTGAGGGTAACGCCGGCGGTCTGCGCATGCGTGCGAAGTTTCATGCTTTCGGCCTTCGTCGCGCCAAAGCGCTCCTTCAGGATGCGCGCCCATATTCGGCGCGCGGCGCGAAATTTCGCGATCTCTTCGAAGAAATCGTTGTGTACGTCGAAAAAGAAGGAAATGCGCGGCGCGAAGTCGTCGACGTCCAGACCGCGTTCGATCCCGCTTTGCACATAGGCGATTCCGTCGGCGATCGTGAATGCGAGCTCCTGACTGGCCGTCGCACCGGCCTCACGAATGTGGTAACCGCTGACGCTCACCGTGTTCCAGCGCGGGACCTCACGGGCGCAGAACGCAATCATGTCCGTCACGATTCGCATCGCCGGCCGGGGAGGCACGAGCCACGCGTGCTGCGCGATGAACTCCTTCAGGCAGTCGTTTTGCACCGTCCCGCCGATCGAGCTGCGCGCGATTCCGCGCACGTCCGCCAGAGCCACGTAGAACGCAAGCAGTACGACAGCAGGACCGTTGATGGTCATCGATGTCGTGACGGCGTCGAGCGGAATGTCCGCGAACAAGAGGTCCATGTCGCGCAACGTGTCGACGGCAACACCGCACATTCCGACCTCACCCAGCGCGCGAGGACTGTCGCTGTCGTACCCCATGAGAGTCGGGAAATCGAACGCCGTCGAGAGGCCCGTTTGACCTTGCGCGAGCAAATACCTGAAGCGGGAATTGGTCTGCTCGGGCGTGCCGAAGCCGGCGAACATGCGCATGGTCCAGAGCCGGCTGCGGTACATGGTCGGCTGAACGCCCCGCGCGAATGGGTACTCGCCCGGCATGCCGAGGTCCCGGAGGTAATCGATCGAAACTTCCGCTGGGGTCAAGACGTCCGGCACCTCGACGTCGCTCCATGTGGAGAAGCGAGCCTGTCGGGGTGACATTTTTGCGACGGATTGTGCCAACGTTCCCGCCCGCCAAGCGGCGACGGCATGGCGAATCACGTCCAGATTCACGGGCGACTCACCGTCGGACACGTAGTCGTCGGAGTGGGTTATCTCCGCGATGGACACGTCGGTCATTTGAAGAGTGTAGCGCCAGCCGGATGCCGGTCCGGCAAGACGTGGCTCCGGTGCGGCTCAGTCGGTCTTGCCAGCGGCCGCTGCGCTCTCGTCTGCGCGGTATTGGCGGTACACGTGTACCCGAGACCAAGCGAAATAGGCGACGGCGAGACCGATCGATGCCGCGATGACGACGTCGAACTTGTGCATGAAGCCCTTGAGAGGGGAGTGCTCATCGAGCAAACGGACTCCGAGCTGTTGTCCGACGTACGCAAGGGCGAGGCACCACGGCACCGAACCGAGAAATGTGTAAACGTGAAATTTCGTCCGGTTCATTCGTGCAACGCCGGCAGGAAACGCAATGAACGTCCGGACGACGGGCAGGAGCCGCGCGACGAAGATGATGATCTCCCCGTGCCGATCGAACCAGCGATCGGCCAGATCCATCTCGTGCTTCGAAACGAGCAAGTATCGGCCGTATTTATCGATGGCGGGGCGGCCGCCCTTTGCGCCGATCCAGTACGCAAACTCGCTGCCCAGGTTGCACCCAACCGCCCCCGCGATGGCCGCAAAAAAAAGATTGAACACGGGCAACGTCAAGCCGTACTGCGAGCCGAGCTCCGCCGCGACGGCCGGATGCGACAAGGCTCCCGCATAGGGCATGATGAGTTCACTGGGCAGCGGGATACACGCGCTCTCGATCCCCATGAGCACGGCGATGCCGGTGTACGACAGCGTCGCCATGACGTAGACGCAGAAGCCGCCGAGGACCGTGAAGATCGCTTTGACCATCGGGAGTCGCGCGGCATAGCTGTTCACCCCGCGATGGTCAAGCGTCGCTCCCCCGCCTAAGGCGCCGAACAGGTTGGCGGACCGTTTACGTACCGACTTTCTTTTCGGGCTTCGGACTCACACTCGCGCCGCCGCGCTGCTCCTGCCGCGTGGGCGTGTCCGAGGTATCATCGGAATTCTCGATCTTGATGAGAATGGCCGTGATGTTGTCTTCGCCGCCGCGCTCATTGGCTCGCTGAATGAGGCGCCGGCACGCTTCGCGGACATCGCTCGTTCCGGCGATGATTTGCTCGATCTCGTCGTCGCCGACCATGCCGCTGAGTCCATCGGAGCAGAGCACATAAACGTCGTGGGCGAGGGGGTCGTCGTGCTGGAGGTCCACGACGACGTGATCCTGCATTCCGAGCGCGCGCGTGATGACGTTCTTGGGCAGTTCGCTTCGCTGCTCGTCGGTCAAATCGGGCATGGCCAAAAGGTAATCGTTGATCAGCGAGTGGTCGCGGGTCAGCAGTTGAATCGCGCCGTGCCGGACCCGGTAACAACGTGAGTCGCCGACGTGTCCGATGAACATGCGGCCTTTCTTGGGGCTGAACATCGCGCCCACAACGGTCGTTCCCATTCCGTGACACTCGCGCGAACGCGTTGACCGCTCGAAAATTTGCCGGTTTGCAACGCGAATGCCGGTAAGCAGGCGGTTCTCCTCCTCACTCAGGTTCGTATCGAAATGGAACGGCCACGTGATGTCCTCGTTGGCCGTCGTGCGAAAGAACTCGGAAATCGTTTCGGTCGCGATGCGCGAGGCGACGTCACCGGCGCGGTGCCCTCCCATGCCATCCGCTACCACGAACAGGTCGTACTCCTTGAGAACGACGAACGAGTCCTCGTTGTGCTCGCGCTGGAGCCCCACGTCGCTCAGCCCGGCCGCGACTGCCCGCATCAAAGCGCCGAAACCTCCAACACGAAAAGCCTTTCACCCGCCCCATGGCGTGTCAAGCGTGCGAGACCGCTGCGCTCCCGGCCGAGACGGCCAGGCACAGCACTAAACCTCGAGAATGTCTTTTTCCTTGTTCGCAATGATCGCATCCACGTGCTTGACGGCGTCCTGAACGAGTTCTTCGACCTTTTTCTTCGCGCGGTCGACCTCGTCTGCGCTCGATTCTCCCTCGGCCTCGAGCTGTCCGAGAAGGTCGAGTGCGTCATGGCGAGACTTCCGAATCGCGACCTTACATTCTTCGCCGTACTTGCGAGCAATTTTGACGAACTCTCGCCGACGCTCCTCGGTGAGCGGCGGCAGCGGAACCCGGATGAGGTCCCCATCGACTTGCGGGCTCAGGCCCAGATCGCTTTCACGCAGCGCCTTCTCGACGGCCTTGATTTGGGTTTTGTCCCAAGGTTTCACTACGATGAGACGCGGCTCCGGTACGTTGATGTGAGCCATTTGCGCCAGAGCCGTAGAGGTGCCGTAGTAGTCGGCGCGAATGCCCTCGAGAAGCGAGGCGCTGGCCCGGCCGGCACGAAGCTTGGTGAGCTCGCGCTTGAGTGCATCATGCGATCTCGCGAGCGAGGCCCCCAGCTCCTTCTGCATGTCCTGGATCATGTCCGCTCTCCGGGGCCGAGACCTTAGCGTGCGCTCGCGGTGTTCGCCCACGGTTTATTGGGGCGCCAGGCGCAGCCAACGAGCGCGGGGCGATCGGAGGCTATTTCGCGGTGGCAACGGCAGCGAAGCCGTGGCGGCGGAAAGCGCTATGGCGAAGGTGAGGTGCGGCCCGTCAAGACGTGAGAGTATCGCAATCGTGTACAGGAGACCGGCGGCAGCCTGCATTGGAGAGGGGATGGTCGTCCGACGGGTCATTTTGCGTGCCCGTGACGTCGTGTTCTTCAAGGGAGTCGTGGAGGCCTGCGATGGGCTGGCAGGCATCCATGCCGACCATGGCGGCGATTTGGTAGTGGCGGCGCCCGCGGAACGAATGCGCGAACTCGATGCAGTCCTCGACGACCTGTGCACCGAGCTCGGCGCAATCCGAAGCGATCCGTGAACGCTCGGGCCGGGATGGGCTCGCCCCGCCTCAGCTTTCGTCGGCTGCCGACGACGCCTCGTCATCGGTCGGCTCGGGCCGAATCGTGCGAAGAGGGGCGTCGAGGTCGAGCAGAGTCTCGGGTCCCGGCGGGACGACCCTGTCGGCGGGAGGAGTGCTGGACGCTCGGGCCGTGCCCATGAAGTTGTCGCGATCCAGAAGCCCCTTCGTATCCGGGCCGATGAGGCGCTCGAGCACCAAGCAAAGATCGCCTGGTAACGGCGACTCGACCGCGATTCGAATCGCCGTGTCCGGGTCGTCGAACTCCAGACGGACCAAGTGCAAGAACGTTCGATCGAGGCCGCGCTTCTCCTCGAAGTGCCGATTCGTCAGCCCATGGCCGTAGCGTACATCGCCGAGGACGGGATGACCGATCGACGCCAAGTGGCGGCGGATCTGGTGAGTCCTCTCGCGATCGGGCACGACGCGTAGGATGCTGTGCCCGGACGCGACGGTGAAGCGTCTGTAGCGGGTCCGCGCCACGTGTGGCGCGCCCTCTTCGCGCAGGTCGCGTGTCACCGTCCCTTTCGATGGAGTCACCCCGCGGACCCCAGCTGCGTAGATGGTACGCGTCGTTCGCGCGAAGATCGCGCGCTTCCACTTGGCCAAATGCTCCGGGCGCCGCGTGAGCACGACGAGCCCGCTCGTCCCCACGTCGAGCTGGTGCACGGCGATGGCATTCTGCGCTCCGGGCAGCCTCCGGGCACGGGCCAGGAGCGACGATGCATACTCCCCCTGGGGCATCGTCGGTTCGTGGGCGCTCTTCTCGACGACGATGACCTCCTCGTTCTCGTAAGCGACGCGCGGGACCGGGATGCCTCCCCGGCGAAGTACCGCAATGGTTTCGACCTCGTCCGTGAGCGGAATCATGTCGAGCGGTCTTAGGGAGGTGGTGTCGTAGCCGAGCCGGGAGAAGTGATCGAGGTCGCGTGCAAGCGTCTCCGGGTCGCATGAAACATAGGCGACGAGCGACGGCGCAAGGCGCGCGAGTGACTCGCGCGCCAAAGGACTCATGCCTCGTCGTGGCGGGTTCACGACTGCCGCGTCAAAGCGCTCCGAGCTCTCGCAAAACGAGCGAAGCGCCGTGGCGACGTCGGAGCAATGAACATCGACGTCGAGCGACTGCTCCCGTGCGGCCTGGCGCGCTTGCGCAGTCGCGGGCGCGAAGGACTCGACCAGTCGTACGCTCGCGCCGGCCGCGGCGAGACCGAGCGCGATGCCACCCGAGCCTCCGTAAAGATCGAGCACCCGTGGCGCGCGGCCGCTCGGATTCAACGACGCGACCGCCGCGGTCAGGAGCCGTTGCACGCGCTCAGCCTGACCTCGATGGACCTGAACGAACGAACCGAACGTCGCCAAGTGGACGGAGCTGCCAATCCGGTCTGGAGTCGAGGACACCCCCGCGAGGGTGACCGTGTGCGAGCCGAGTACCTGCGGGCCGTCGCCGGTGTGCAAGTTGGCGGCAACACCGACGACATCCGGGAGCTCGCGCATCATGTCTTCCGCCTCGCTCACCAAAGCCGAAAGGTCGGCCGTCCCAGGCAATTGCACGACGAATGTCACCAGGACGCGGGTTACCCCGTCGTTACGCGTTTCGCGCAAGTCGACGGCGCGAAGCGAGCCGGGTCCGGTTGGATCGAATGGAGCGAGCGCTCCGCCGGAATGCTCTGACTCTTGAATCCGTCGGCGAAGGTAGCTGGCAGCGCGTGCGAGAGTGGGGGCTAGCACCCGACATTTCGGGATGTCGACGATCTGATGTCCGCCGCCCTTCGCGAACAGCCCGACCTTCCCGCCCGGGGCCACGATGAGCTTCGCCCGGATGCGATAGGCGACCAACGGATGTGCCGGCAGGACCCGCTCCGTGTGGACGAGCTCGAGGGCCGGATACCTTCGAGTGCCCTGGACGACTCTTCCGCGCTTGAGGGCCAGCTGGTCGGCATAGGGTAGGGTGAGCAGGGGGCAGCCGCCGCATCGCTCGGCGTGCTCGCACGTCACGCGCAAGGCGGGCGGACTTGCACCCGGAGCCACCTCAGCCGTTGCCGTTGCGTCCAAGGCGGGATCCGATGCCGGGATCATCGCTCTCGTATGGCGACATTTAGCACGCGCGTGAGGCAGATTCGGTCCTCGGGCAATCAAGGCGGGTCGCTTTTGCCACGATTCGGACGCACAAACGACGGGCTGCTCGGGCCCCGGGACTTTTGCCTGCGAGAGGCGCCAAGTCGACGCAGGACGAATCGACCATTGAAACCAGGGCGGGTCGGGCGGCGTAGTGTCGAATCGATGCAAGCCTACGCACTCTGGGTTGTCCCCCCGCCGGTGTGCGTCGAACTGTCTCCGCGTGGTACAAGCATCCGAGTGCAGGCGCGTGCGCAGGCCGACGCCGCCATGGAGCGGTACTCCAGGGGAGATGATTCGGCATTTGCTCTCGTCTACGACGCACTCGCGCCGCGTCTCTACCCATTCCTACTCCGCCAGACGCGTGATCGCGGTGGTGCCGAAGACTTGCTCCAGCAGACGATGCTGCACATCCACCGCGCCCGTGACCGCTTCATTCCGGGCGCGGAAGTGACACCGTGGGCATTTGCCATCGCGCGGCGTCTCCTCGTTGACGGCCTGCGACGGGGGCGTCGTGAGTTGCTTACCGACGACGGCGAGCCCAGCGCACATGCGTCGGGCGAACCCGGCGCCGAGGACCTGGTCCACGCACGCGAGCTCGCGGAGCGGGTCGAAGGTGCGCTCGCGAAGCTGCCCCAGTCGCAGCGCGTTGCCTTTGAGCTGATCAAGCAAGAGGGGCTTACGGTAGCCGAGGCCGCACAGGTTCTCGGAACGACGGTGGCCGCCGTAAAGCTTCGGGCGCATCGGGCGTACGAGGCGTTGCGCGTTGCGTTGGGCGACGTGTTGGCCCGTCTCGAGGAAAAGGAATCGTGACCTCACCCGTTCCGCCTGCAGAGCTGCGCGCCCGGGTGCTCGAGGCGGCCCTTCGCGAACCTGCGCGATCGCGCGAGCATGGGGCACGGCACCGCGCGCTGGTGGTCGGATTGGGCTTCATGGTGCTCGTTGTCATCGCCGTGGCCATTGGCCCGCATCTCGGCCAGCGCCCATCGACGTACATCGTCGCGCTCGACGTGCCGTGGATGCTTCTGGCGATCGGGGCTACGTGGACTGGGTTCGGCCGTGGTCGATCCATGATTGGCCGCCCGGCGCTCGCGAAGACTGCAGTGGTGGCCTTGACGCCGATCGCGCTGGCCGCGACGGGTCTCGTTGCCGCTCGGATGTGGCCGCAGACCTGGCAGGACGCGTCCGGCCCGTTCGAAGCCGCGCGCTGCATGCTCGTCACCTTCGCTCTCGCCGCTGGACCGCTGGCCGCGTTCGCAGGACTGCGCAGGCAAAGCGATCCGATCAACCCGGGCCTCGGCGGAGCCGCCTTGGGGACCGCGGCCGGGGCTTGGGGCGCCGTCGCCTTGGTCATCCTCTGCGCGTTCGCCCGACCGTCCCATCTGCTGATCGGTCACGTGCTGCCCGTGCTCATGATCGCGGCTGCCGGCGCGTTCGTGGGCAGTCGCGCCCTGGCGATCCGCGCCAGGGACCGCTAAACCTCGCCGCCGCCGTGCTTCCTGTGTGTCCTCTCGGCATGGTTCGGCGCCGCGTCGCTCGCGCGTCCGGTTGGACGGGGCGACGTCCGGCACTCGTCTTTGCACGGCGACATCGCGGCCGAGCGTCGATAAGAGCGCGTTGATGGGGTTCGACGCGGATGTGGTCATCGTCGGCGGTGGACCGGCCGGTGCCGCCACGGCGCTCGCGCTGGCGCACGCGGCACCTGCGATGGCCCACCGTGTCGTTTTGCTGGAAAAAGCAGGATATCCGCGCGACAAGCCCTGCGCGGGGGCATTGGGCGGACGCGGCGACGTCCTGCTGGGATCCGTCGGCGTGAGAGTCGGCGGGGAGTCGGTGCCCATCGACGGGATCTCGTTTCGCGCAACTCGAGGGGAGTCGTCGGCATCACCGGGAGCCATCGGCCGCGTCGTCAGGCGGCGCGAATTCGACCACGCGCTGGCGCGAGCCGCAGCGTCGCGAGGTGTTGCGGTGCGCGATCGTGTTTGTGTGCAAGGCGTGCGCGACGAGGGTCCGGCCGGAGTTCTCTTGGAAACGAGCGGGGGAAGTCTCCGGACCCGCGTCGTCGTAGGTTGCGACGGGGTCGGGAGCGTGGTTCGCCGGTCCCTCGGGATAGGCTGGGGCGGCCTGCGGGCACAAGCCGTCGAGGTCGACACGGAGCCGATTGCAGGCGATCGCGATCGCGCGCTTTTGCACTTTGACGCGAGTGACCCCACTCTTGCCGGGTACGCTTGGGATTTTCCGACGATCGTCGGGGGTCGGCCACTCGTGTCTCGCGGGGTGTACCAGCTGAAGTTCACTGGGCTCGATGTGCGGCATCGGGAGCCGGCGCCGGAACTCGGAACGCTGCTCGACGCACGGCTTCGCGCTCTCGGCCTTGATCCGCGTGCGTATGCGAAGAAGCGTTATGCGGAGCGAGGCTTCGAGCCTGCGACGCGGCTCGCACGCGGTGGGCGAATGCTGGTGGGCGAAGCGGCAGGAATCGACGCCGCGACGGGCGAGGGGATTGCGCAAGCGATCGAATACGGCGTGCTGGCCGGCCGCTATCTCGCGCGATCCTTCCAGCGCGCGCGCGAACAAACGATCGAGGTTTGCGGCTGGGACGACGAGATGAAGAAATCACGGCTCGCCCGAGACCTTCGCGCCCGTGCGCAGTTTATCCGGATCTTCTACGGACCCTCTCGCCGAGACCTCGAGCGCTTCGTCGTCCGGTGCCCGGATGCGCTGTTCGTCGGGGCACAGTACTTTGCGGCCCAGCGGGTTCATCGGCTAAGGCTCGGTAGAGTGGTGACCCAGGGCGCAGCGCAGATCGCGGCCACTCGTGCGCGCGCGCTCTTGGCGTGAACGGACCGCGAACCCGTCAGAGGCAGGGCCGCGCGCGACGTGCCCCGTCTTTGCGTGAATACCGCGTCCTACCCTGGCGATCGCAGCCTCTTTGCGAGCCGCACTCGCCGCCGTTCCTCCGCGGCGGCGTGCGCAACGCGATCCTCGTCGGACTCGAGGATCAGCGCCGGGACCAACGTCGGCATGCGCGCGTCGTTCATCGCCACGAACGTCGTTCGACAGTCGACGGTAGGCCAGTCCTCACCCGTCGACATGTCCTCGCCCCACACGCCCACCTCGATTTCCATCGATGTCCGGAAGGTTGCCACGAGTTGGGCGCGGAGCCGAACCACCTGTCCTACACGAACGGGGCGTTTGAACATCATGTCATCAACGAAGGCCGTGACGCACGGTCGTCCGGCATGCCGCTGGGCGCAGACGGCCGCGCAAATGTCGATCCATGCCATGATCTGGCCACCGAAGACCGTGCCGAAAAGGTTTGCGTGTGGCGGCAAGACGTACTCGGTCATTTCGGTGAGCGATGCGGCTCGTGATTTGGGTGCTAGCCCGCTCAAGGCGACGCCCTCGATCGGGCCGCGGGCCAAGGCTGTCCGAGCCACGCCGTGAAGGCCTCGCGCGCGCCGGGCATCGCGTCGCGCTGCGCGACGATTTTCACGCGATCGAGCCGCGGCGGATCCAGACGGGCGCTGACGTTCAGCAAGCGACCGTCGCGCACGAGCGCGACGTCGATCGACTGCCCGGCCCTGGTACCTCGCAGGGACGCGTCGATGTTCGCACCGTCGATGCGGACTCCGTCGATGGCGACGAGCTCGTCGCCGGCACTGATCCCCGCTCGATCTGCAGAGGATTCCCGCATCACGGTCGCGACTACCGTTCGACCGGCGTCGGATCGCAGCCGCACGCCGAGCGAGGCCGACGCCGCCTCGGGGCGCGCCGTTCGCTCGAGAGAGAGTCCCACGCGCGCGAGTGTGGCTGCGTAATCGATCTCGCCGGGGGTGCGGATCCACGCATCGAATAGGTCGGCCAGCGGCGTTTGCGCGACACCCTCGAGAATCGACTGCATACCGTCCTCCGGAACCGGGCGTTCACGCAAACCGAATTCTTCCCACAGGTGCTTGACGACGGCTTCGAGAGTCGCACGACCGCCCGTGCGTGCGCGAAGCTCGATGTCGAGCAATGCGCACACGACTTCCCCCTTACGATAATAGCTCACGCTGGCGTTTGAAGAGTTTTCGTCGGGTCGATAGAGCTTGATCCAGGCATCGTAACTCGCGTCTTCGAGCGACTGGACGAGTCGCCCGTGCGTGTGGTCCAAGTACGCGATCTCCGCGCCCAGGTGATCGAGATACTCTTCCAACGTGCACAGGCGGGACAGCGCAAGGACGCGCCAATCGTAGTAGCTCGTCGCGCCCTCGAACCACCAGAGAAGGCGCGTGTAGCACTCCTCTTGATAACGATAGGGCCACAGTCCGGCAGGGCGAATAAGTTTTGCGTTCCAGACGTGGAACAGCTCATGGGCGACGAGGGAAAGCAGGTCCAGATATCCATCGCGGCTGACGAAACTGCTTGCGGGCGCGATGAGAGCGGCGCTCGATCGATGCTCGAGTCCACCTCGGGCGCGGGCTGAGAGATGAAGAATCAAATCGTATTCGGCGTACGGTAGTTTCCCGCCGAACAGATTGGCCTCGGTTTCGATGATCGTCCTCGTGTCGTCGACGAGTCGTTTCAGATCCGCGGAGCCTATCGCTCGAGCTGGGCATATGGCGTAGCGGTGCGGCTTGCCGAGCACGTCGAAAGATTCGCTGCGATGCGTGCCAATCTCAATCGGCGAGTCGACGAGTGTCTCGAAATCAGGCGCTTCCAGCAAGTGCACGTTTTCGGCGCCAGCGGCTCGACGCAGAGAGGACGCCACACGCCAGCCGGCCGGCGCGGCGATTTCGACTCGCGCCCCGACCCCCTCATGCCCCTCGATGGCGAGAAAGAGCGCGGCGCCGACCAAAAACGCGTGCGAGCCGTCGACGTGACTGGTGCGCACGGTGAGCTCGCCTGCGTAAACGCGGTACCGGACGACTATCCGCGAGCCGTCTCCAGTTTTGATGCGCCATGCATTCTTCCGAATTTTCGAAGCGCGCGCTGGGGCCTCGGCCTCGAAGCTCTCAACATGCCGCGCGTATTCGCGCACGAGGTAGGATCCGGGGGTCCACACCGCCATGAACGCGACGAGGACGTCCGGCAACCGGTCGCCGGTATCGAACACCGTGGTTTCCACGTGGACGAGATGCGTGGCAGGCGCCGGGATCGAAAGACGATGGATGACCGAAAGCGACGGCATGGACGGTCTTTTTTACCATGTCGCCAGGGGGTCGGCGTGCCTTGGCGGTCTCGGGAATCACCGACGACGCGCTCCTCGTTCGATGGCGCGCCCGGCGCGTTCTTCGGCGACGATCTCACAAAACGAGAGCTTCCGAATGCTCACCCCAAACGTGGCGGAGGACATCGGCAATCTCGCCCACGGTCGCGTACGCCTTGAGCGCGTCGAGAAGGTGAGGAACGACGTTGTCGGTGCTGCGAGCGGCTCGCTCGACTCGATCCAGCGCGGCGGCATGAACGGTGGCGTCGCGCCGCGCACGCAGGGCTCTTAATTTCTCGATTTGACTGGACTCGACGCTGGGATCGGTTTGCGCGACCGGCACCGGAGCCGCGTCCTGGACGAACGCGTTTACGCCGACGACGACGCGTTGCTTGCGCTCGATCTCGAGCTGATGCTCGTACGCTGTTCTCTGGATTTCACGCTGCGGGTAGCCTTGCTCGATGGCGGCCACCATGCCGCCCATGGCATCGATGCGACCGATCGTCTCGAACGCAAAGTTCTCCAGCCGGCTCGTCAGTGACTCCACCGCATAGCTACCTGCGAGCGGGTCGACGAAGTCCGCCACTCCGCTCTCGTGAGCGACCACCTGTTGTGTGCGTAAGGCGAGGGTCGCCGCTTCCGCCGTCGGGAGGCCGAGCGCTTCGTCGTACGCGTTCGTGTGGAGCGACTGACAGCCGCCCAGCACCGCAGCGAGCGTTTGCACGGTCACGCGTGCCACATTGACGAGTGGCTGCTGCGCCGTGAGGCTCGCTCCGGAGGTCTGGCAATGAAAACGCAAAGCTCGGGCGCGATCGGTCTTCGCGCCGAAGCGTTCGTGCATGAGCGAGCTCCACATGCGGCGAGCGGCGCGGAACTTCGCCACCTCCTCGACCAGGCCATTTTGAACGTTGAAGAAGAACGAAATGTGTCCGCCGAAGCGGTCGACATCGAGTCCGGCGTCGACCGCTGCTTTGACGTATGCGATGCCGTTTGCCATTGTGAAAGCGAGCTCCTGGGCGGCGTCGGCTCCGGCTTCTCGGATGTGATACCCACTGACCGAAATCGCGTTCCACTTCGGCACCTCTCTGGAGCACCACGCGAAGAGGTCCGTGATCAGGCGGATCGACGGGCCCGGCGGATGGATATACGTCCCTCGCGCGATGTACTCTTTGAGGATGTCGTTCTGAACCGTTCCGCGGAGCGCCTGCCGGGACACTCCTCGCTCGTCCGCTACGGCAACGTAGAGACACAGCAAGGCCGCGGCAGTCGCGTTGATCGTCATCGACGTCGAGATTTGGTCGAGCGGCAGCCCCTCGAGTAGCGTGCGCATATCTTCGATCGAATCGATCGCAACGCCGACGCGACCCACTTCGCCGCGTGCACGCGGATCGTCTGAGTCGCGCCCCATTTGAGTAGGAAGATCGAAGGCAACGCTCAACCCGGTCTGTCCCTGCGACAGCAGATAACGATACCGCGAGTTCGATTCCTTGGCCGTGCCGAACCCGGCGTATTGGCGCATCGTCCACAATCGTCCGCGGTACATGTTTGGTTGGACGCCGCGTGTGAAGGGCGGCACCCCAGGAAAACCGAGGTCGCGCGACGGCTCGAAAGCGATCGCTTCGAGGTCGTCCGGACCGTACAGGTCGGCTGCATCGGCGTGTCCCGCCAGGTTCGCGACACGGGGGCGCGGTGGTTCTTTGCCTTCGTGCGGCGCTAGGGTGTGCTCGGCCCATCGGCGGCGGAGCCTGGAGTTCTCCGACATAGCGGACCTCAGGGGCGCGGTTGCTGCTCGCCCGCAGCCATACCGTAGGTTCGTATCTCTCGCGCGATCATCGCTCCGGGCTTCGACGCGCAAGGGGCCCACGCATCGTCGGGACCGGCGCAGCATCGGGCTCGGCGGAGTCGGAGGGAAAGGGTCCTCGTTCCGTGACGGGGCTCGCCGAAGACGGGGGTCCGGCGAGGCTCGACTGCGAAAGCGCCTCGACTGGGCTCGATCGATCCGGTTGGCCGGTGGCCGGCAGCCAGATGGAACCAGAGGTTGCGCGGGTCTCGCTTTCGCTGGAGCTTGCGAGCGCGATCCGAATCGCGGCAAGGGTCGTACGCACCGCTTGCACGGGGGTCTGCAGCCAATACGCCATCTCCTGAATCGCATGGGCGTCGGTCGGTTCGACGAACGCCACATCGACCGCCCCTGTGGCCGGGTTGCGCCCGACCGGAACCGCGAGCAGCCTCTCGCAGATTCCCGGGGGAAGGGCCCGAACGAGGGCCATCCACGGGACAGGCGATTCCGTGAATGGGCTGTGGGCGTCCTCGAGGACCCGGTCCAAGCGGGGCGCGTCGAGCGCCCCCGTCGAGAGGAGAGCCGTCGCCAATGGCACCCGGCAGGCCTCCGACTCGAGCAGAGCCGTGGCGAGCGCATCGTGATCGACGGTACCGGTCCGGAGCAGCCGGCGAGCGAGTTCCAGTGTCACGATAGCATGATAGAGCGAGAAGTGGGCGCATGCAGTCCTCTCGTGCGATCCTGGGCGTCGTGGCGTCTCCTGCGGACCTGCTTCAACGTACCCTTCCGATCGCGATCCTATCGTTGGCGTTGGTGGCGGTGCCTCTTTTGGTGTTCGAGCCCGAAGGTCTCCCTCGACTAAAGGGCCTGAAAAATGAGCTCGACGACGTGAAACGAGAAAACGACGATTTGCGTCGCGAAATTGTGCGTCTACGCGTCGAGGTGCGAGAGTTGCGCGACGATCCCGCGGCCGTCGAGCGCATCGCGCGCGGTGAACTCGGCATGGTCCGGCGGAGCGAGGTGGTTTTCCAATTCGGCAGGTAACCGGATCGGCGGGGCAATCCGGCGGCAGAGACCGAGAGCGGCGCCGTGCGCGCCGCCGCCGGCTCCGCCTCGGCGCGTGCTAAACCGACCCGCGCGATGCGTTACGAGACAGTCATCGGGTTGGAAGTTCACGCGCAGCTTCTCACCCGGACCAAGGCGTTCTGCGGGTGCTCCACGGCGTACGGCGCGCCTCCGAACACGCAGATCTGCCCCGTGTGCACCGGATTGCCCGGAGCGTTGCCCGTTCTCAACGGACAAGCCGTCCGATTGGCCGTTCGGACGGCGCTGGCCCTATCTTGCAAAATTCGGAAATACAGCCGCTTTGCGCGCAAAAATTACTTTTATCCCGATCTGCCGAAGGGGTATCAAATAAGTCAGTACGACGAACCGTTCAGCGAAAGGGGCCATCTCGACATCGATGTCGGAGCGATGACCAAGAGGGTCGGCATCACGAGGGTGCACATGGAGGAGGACGCGGGCAAGAGCGTGCACCATGTCGGCATGTCCGTCGTCGACCTCAATCGATCCGGGGTGCCCCTCGTCGAGATCGTGGGCGAGCCCGACCTTCGGAGCGCTGCCGAAGCGGCCGAGTACTTGCGAACCATACGCGACGTGCTCGTCTTCATCGGCGTGAACGACGGCAACCTCGAAGAAGGAAGCTTTCGGTGCGATGCCAACGTCAGCATCCGTCCTGCGGGCGAAACCAAACTCGGCACGCGTGTCGAACTCAAGAACATCAATTCGTTCCGTTTCGTCGAGCGGGCGATCGCGTACGAAATCGATCGGCAAGTGGCCCTTGTCGACTCAGGCGGCCGTGTCGCGCAGGAGACTCGCGGCTGGAACGAGGACGAAGCAAAGACCTTTAGCATGCGAAATAAGGAGGAGGCGCAAGATTACCGGTACTTCCCTGACCCGGATCTACCGCCCCTCGTCATCGACGAAATCCTGACGACCGAGCTGGCCGTAACGATGCCGGAGCTGCCTCGGGCGAAGCGTGCGCGCTTCGAGGAGGAGCTTGGGCTTAGCCCTTATGCCGCACAGGTCCTCACGAGCCACCCGCGGCTCGCCGCATTCTTCGAGGAAGCCGCTACATTGAGCGGCAATGCCACGAGGGTTGCCAACTTCGTGCAGGGCGAAGTCATGAGGGACGTTCGAACCCACGGACTGACGGCGGAGATACCCATTACGGCCAACCAACTGGCCGAGCTCATCGATCTCGTCGAGCGGGGGACGATAAGCGGCAAGCAGGCAAAGGAAGTTTACGCGAAGATCGCAGGGACTGCGACCTCGGCGGCTGCGGTCGTGGCAGAGCTCGGAATCCGACAGGTCAGCGATTCGGGCGCAATCGAAGCCATTTGCCGACGTCTTATCGAAGAGAACCCCAGGCAAGCGTCTCAATGGAGAGCGGGGAAGGCGAACGTCCTCGGCTTTTTCGTCGGTCAAGTGATGAAACACACGCGAGGGTCCGCCAATCCGCAACTCGTCAATGACATATTGAGGCGCCTTCTCGATTTGGGGTAATGGGCCACCCGTGTCGCTCGTCAGCCTTCCGCATGCTCCTTCCGCGCGCGCTCGAGTGCTCATCGTCGATGACAACGTGGAGCTCGTAGGCTCCCTGCACGCCGCATTGATGGCGGCGGAGCTTTCGGACGGGAGCCCTGCGTCCAACGCGATCGACGTCGTGACGGCGTCTCGAGGTGACGAGGGACTCGCCATAGCGAGGACGCGCGGCTTCGAAGTAGCGATTGTCGACGTGAAGCTGCCCGACATGAGCGGCGTTGACCTCATTGCGCGGCTGCGGCGGGGGTGCCCGTTCGGCGAGGTCATCCTGATCACGGGGTTCGCGACCATGGCTGCGGCCATGGGCGCGCTGCGATCGGGCGCGTATGCCTTCGTTCCCAAGTCGTTCCGGCCCGAAGAGCTCGTCTCGACCGTAGAGCAAGCGCTGGCAAAGGTGCGCCTGGCGCGCGAGCGTGAAGAGCTCGAACGACGTTACCGAGCGCTCGTGGACCTCACCGACGTTCTGGTCGTGGGGCTCGACACCACCGACCGCGTAGCCCTCTTCAATCGAAAGGCATCGATGATCGCGGGCGTTGAGCCGAGCGCGGCGGCTGGCCGGCCCTTCGTGGACAGCTGGATCCCCGACGAAGATCGCCTACGAATGCGCGAGACCATCGCTCTGGCTCGCGCCGGACGAACGCAAGAGGTCGAGACCGGTTTCGTCGATCCGTCGGCAATCGTCGCAGCACTTTCATCGAGCCCCTCGGTTCACGCTCGCTCGTGGGATGGGCACGAGGCGCCCGTACGGCGTCGCGTCCGATGGCATTTCTCCATGGCGCGAGGCGGTGGAGACGAACCGGCGCTTCTCTATGGGTTCGGAATCGATGTCACAGAGCGCCGGGCGCTGGAGAAGAGGGCGGCGGACGCCGAGGCCCTCTCAGCCATGGCCCGTCTCGCGATGAATTTGGCGCACGAGATTCGGAACCCGCTGAACGCGGCGGTCCTGCAGTTGCATTTGCTGGGTCGCCATATCGACAAGCTTCCGGTTGACGATGAGTTCCGCTCGGCTCTGCGCGGCAAGGCAAAAATCGTCGGTGATGAGGTGGGCCGGCTCAGTCGGTTGCTGACGGAGTTCCTGGACCTGGCGCGCCCAAGGGGGATCGCGAGCGAACTGGTGCATCTTGGTGAGCTCGTCGAAGGCGTACTGGACCTCGAGCAGGGTTCGGCTTCCGCCCGAGGCGTCGTCATCGAGCGTGACCCCAAGAGCGAGTGCGTCTTGCTCGGGGATGCCGAGAAGCTCAAGCAAGTCGTGCTTAACCTCGTCATGAACTCGCTCGAGGCCATGAAGGAGGGCGGTATTCTGCGCGTTCGAGCCTTCTATGACGGCGATCGGATCCGGCTCGTCGTCGAGGATACGGGCGCAGGAATCGAGCCGTCTGCGCTGGCACAGGTTTTCGACCCATTCTTTACGACCAAGGAGGCCGGTACCGGGCTCGGCCTATCCATCGTCCGAAAGATCGTCGAGCAGCACGGTGGAGAAGTACGAATCGACAGCGAGCGAGGCGTGGGCACACGGGCGACGGTGACTTTGCCGCGCGGGCGGTGACCGCACATCTGGGTCGGCGGGCGACGAGAACGCGCGGCGTGCCGGTGCTTGCGCGTGTGAGCCGATCACTGTCGCCCGGGCGGCCTGAGAGGAAGCGCCGTCGCGGAAACGGGCGGTGGCGGGACTCTTGCGAGGTCGCCGTCGTTCGTCGAGTCGATGGCGGCCATAGCCGTGAAGAGCCGGTCCATGCCGACTTCCAACGCGCCTTCTCTCTGGAAGAGGCCGACGATCCGGACGAGTCGCAGCGCGGTTGTCTTGCCCAAGTCGATTTCGCGCTCGACGAAGGATTCGAACGACGGGAATCGCTTGGCTTCAAAGAGCTTGCGTGTCTCGATCGTCTTCAAGACCACCCCGATATCGAAGAATGTCTTGGAGAGGTTCTTGCGCAGCGCCTTGATCTGAGCGAGTGCTGCGTGCAAATCTCGCACTTTCTCCTTGATGTCTTCGGCGTCGGCGGGCGTTCGGATCGTGGCTCGCGCACTCCCGGGCAGCGGAGGCTCAGCGGCGCGCGCACGCGCCTCGGCCGCATGCTTTGCGGCGTGGCGCGCGGCCCATGGCGCCGCACCGCGTAGCCCAAGTTTGCGCTTGGACGGCCCGGTCTCCTCTTTCCCAGCCCCGCCCTTGGTGGGCGTGGGCTTCGCCGATGCGGGCGGCTTGATCGATCCCGCCTTGGTCACCGGCGCCTTCTTCGTCTTGGCCATATCGGTCTCGGTTCGGGCAAAACCTTGAAAAAATTCTCAGCTCCCAGCCCGTCTCCCCCGCTTCGCTCGGTCGTCTCAGCGGGGTGACACGGGCCAAACGCCCTGGCCGTTTACCAGAGTCGAGCGCCATGCGTCTACTCTTGACTGAAATACGTCAGCTCTCGTCGGCGCGCGGGGTGGGGCCTTGATCCGAAAGAGGCTGGATCCCATGAGCTCAGCCGTGCCCTCCCCGACGGCTTTTGGGTCCGCGAGGCCGTTCAGCCGACTAGCATCGGGCTTCTATGGCAGTCCACACGCGCATCTCGGACGACGACGCACGGACATTGGTCGCTGGCTACGGCGTCGGCGAGCTGCGCGGGTTCGTGGGGGTCGCAGCGGGTAGTGTCAACTCGAATTTTGCCCTCGACGCGGGTGGGCGACGGTGGTTTCTTCGACTGTACGAGGAGCGAGACTTTGTCGGCGCGGCGCAGGAGGCAGCCATGCTCGAAAGGCTCGCATCCGCCTGTGTGCCGACGCCGGCGCCTCTGCGGCGACTAGACGGCGAACTCGTCTCGGCAGTCGCCGGCAAGCCCGCCGCTCTTTTCCCGTGGAGGGACGGTACGATGCGCTGTCAGCATTCGGTGACGCCGGAAGACGCACACCGAGTTGGGGAGGCGCTCGCTAGGGTGCACGTTGCCGGAGCGGCGGAGCAGTGCGGACCGGGGCGGTTCCGCTACGAGGATCTGCTCGTGAGGTTGGACGGCGTGGCGCGGAGCGGCGACGTCGCACTGGCGGGCCTTGTTCCGATGCTGCGCCGCGCGCTCGGACGAGCTCATGGCGCGCGCGATCGAACGCTGCCGGGGGCCATGACGCACGGGGATCTCTTTCGTGACAACGTGCTCTGGGATGCGTCCGGAAACATTGCCGCCTTGCTGGACTTTGAAAGCGCGTGCTCTGGAACGCTCGCCTACGACTTGATGGTCACCGTGCTCTCCTGGTGCGTTGGCCAGGCCATTGAGGGGCAGCTGGCGTCGGCCATGCGACGCGGTTATGAGCGTGTTCGTCCGCTCACCGACGCCGAACACCGAGGCCTATGGGCTGAGGCGTGCTTCGCCGCCTTGCGCTTCACGGTGACGCGCATCACCGATTTTGCCCTCCGCGCGGACTCGACCGGTCCCCGCGTGGTCAAGGACTGGCGACGCTTCTTCATGCGGTTCGAAACGTTGCAGGCTCTTGGCCCTGAAGGTCTCGCCCGAGCACTCGGCACCTGAGAGGCTCCGCGCCCTCTACGCGCTCTCCGCCTCGCCGACTCGCACACGCGGGGCCGGAGGCCAGAGGTCACGACGCAACCTGTCGATCCGTTCGGTGACCGTTGCAAGTGACGCGGCCTGGGCGTCGACGGCGGCGTTGGCCTTGGCTTCGTCGTGCTCGCCCGCGCTGCGCGCCTCCTTGGTAGCCCGAAGGACTTCCAGGACTTCGCGATGAAGCTCCTCGCCTGCGCTTACGACCCAAGCGTCCAGCTTGCGCGCGAAATCCTCGATCAGCGTGTCCAGCTTGGGGCCGACCTTCTTCGCGGTCTCGCGCATGACTTCTGGCCCCAGTTCCTTCGCTCGCCTCTTGAATTCTTCATGGATCTTGCCGCGCGCGAACATCGCAAAAATGGCAGGTCCGGCGATGGCGAGCACGCCGCCTACCATCAAGTTGACGGCCATCAGTGCGACCCCGCCGAACATCAGCGCAACCACGCCGACGTCGTACTTGATCGTGTCCACGTGAACGTCGAGCCGTCGTGCATCGCTGCCGAGCACCGCGGCCACCCGGCGTGCGCTATCTCGTGCGTCGTCGCGTACGAGCGCGATGGTTTTCTCGGCGAGCTGCTCGAGATGCATGGCGATCTCACGAGTCTCTTGCTCAGCCCACTGCTTGAACGCATCCTCGAGGAAAGCGGGTAGGAACTGCCTTAGGTCTTGAGGCTTGGCCGAGTCGATCACGTTCGGTAACTGCCGGCATACGTCGTCGACGAACCGATCCAAATCCTTGCGCGTGGCCGCTTTGATGCCGGCGACGTCCTCGCGGATCTGCATTCGGCGCTGTTCGATCGTTCCCGTTTGTCCCGCCAAATCGCGCTCGAGCGCGGCGATTCGGCGATCGAGCTCGTGGGTCTCCATCTGAATGCTGCGGCGGCAGGCGTCCACGCCTTTGGACAGAAGCGCCGCGGCGCCCAAACCCTCGCCCAGAGCGTTGTCTAGCAGAATGCGGCCGCGCTCCTCGGCGAGAAACCGCGTCAGATGGATAACGAGCTCGGGCAAGCCGCTTTCGGCAGCGTGACCGGCCAAAGCGGCCTCCGCGCTGACCGCGAAGACAACGGGGTGGTGGACGAGCGTCGACAGCTTGCTTGTCGCATATGCGAAGGCCTCTCGCCGTTCGTCCGGCGACAAAAGATCCCATTTTGTGATGACGAATACGATCTTATCTCGCGAGCCCTTCAAGAGCTTGTCGTGGAGAAACACCCGCTCGCTCTCCTTCAGGATTTGTCCGGCATCGAGCAAGAAGAGCACGGCGTCTGCGCGTGGGATGTAGCTGTACGTGATGTCGGATCTCTGCAACGCAAGGTCGTTAACGCCGGGGGTATCGACAAGCAAAATGCGCTCTTTGAGCAGCGGCGCGGGGTAACCGATTTCGAGATAATCGACTTCCTCGGTCGCCGCGCCGCCGCCGACGGAAAAGCGCTTCGCCTCTTCGAAGGGAATCGCTCGACGCTCGCCGCTCGGCCCGACGACGACCGCCTCGGGGCGCTCGGCCCAGCGAATGTGGTGGATCGCCGCCGTCGTGGGCGTCACGCCGACGGGCAGGGCCCGTTGGCCGAGTAGCGCGTTGACGAACGTGGTCTTGCCATGGTTGAACTCGCCGACGACCACAAGGTGGAAGCGATCTTCTTCGAGCTTGCGAACGAGTTCGCGGTTGACGCGTTCGCGAAGGGTCTTCGTTCCAAGGGCCGCGGCGACTTCGCTCAATCCGTGCAGCGCGGCGACGACTTCGTCACGCCTCTCCAAAAATCGATCGAACGTCCGAGCATCCGAAGCCGTCCCGCTTTCGGAGACCATCACGCCTCGCCCTTCAGAAGCCCCGCTACGCGGCAATCGACTTCGCTCATGCTGAGTCCATCCGGCGCAAGGCCGACCGCCGATCGATAGAGATCGCTCTCACCGAAAACGCGCATGGCGAGCACCCGCTTGGGAAGCCAAGGGTGCGTCGCGAACATTTCCAAGTACTTTCCGATGCCGTGGCTTCCTTCTTCGTGCTGTTCGATGAAAGCGTCGACGTTGAATTCTTCGTAGAGCTTGCGTGACCCGACCGCGAGCTTGGTGATCGCGCGCTCGGCCGCCGAGGCGTCGCCGGCGACGAGCATTCCCGCGCGGTCGCATGTGATCTCGGCCCGCCGAGACCAGGTGCGAAGCGCGACCAGCGCGGGCTGCAGAATCCACGGCATGAACATTCCCGCCATGTACGTGAGGTAGTGCAGCGCGGTCAGGTAGGCGACGTGCGAATTGTGAATGTGCCCGCACTCGTGGCCAATCACGGCGAGCAGTTCCTCGTCCGAGTACTGGTCGACGAGCGCCGAATGAACCATGACAAACGAGTCTTCGTTCGTGCCCAGCGTTCCAGCGTTGAACGTCGGGCTGTTGACCACGAAGACCTGCGGCATCGTGATTTGAAGGGTGTCCGACGCGGTCTTGGCGATCCGGTAGATGTTCGAAAATTGGCGTTCGCTCACTTTGACCGCGTGGCCGAGCAGCTGGTGCTTGCCGATCTGCTTGAAGAGCCGCACGCTGGCCTCGACCGCGAGAGCCACAGGCTTCGTATTTTCGAAGGCGATGCGCGACTGTCGGTCGAACGTATACGTGTAGTCGTGACTCGTCGTGCCGGTGCCGACGCGCTCCGCCCGCCTCTGCGCGACGAAGGACTCGAAGTCAAGTCGGGGTGATTGCGCCATGTCTAGCTCCGATGGGGTGTTCGTCGCAGCCTACGGAATCCCGACGAGCCGGCAGGGACGCGAACAGTCAAGGGGTGGTTGCGTTGGAAAAGCACTTGAAGTGGGTCCGACGGGGCGAACAGAGCGTAAGCACCTCCGGTGCGATCTGCAATTCAGCGACCGTGCACGAGGCCCCCGCTGATGAATCGCACCTCCGTGGCGGGCGGCCGGAATGCACCGAGTGCGAGTGCGACCCCGCCGGCAGCGAGCACGGCGCCGGTCGCGGCCAGCGTCCAAGTGGCCCAGGCAGGCCAACGAAAGGCCCGATGCTCGGCATGCGTCTCGGCCGAAGACGCTGCGCTTCGCGGCGCAGGGCGCCAGTCCAGCAGGGGACCGCACCGGTTCGCGTTGCACATTCCGATCAAGGCACCGTCCAGCTCGGGCGCAGCGGTGGCCGCGACCCATCGACCGCATCGGACCTGATCCGAAACCACCGCATTGGAAATCCAGGCCGCGTGTCCGACGTCCCTTGCGGAGCAGGGAGATGTGAAGGGCGCTTCGGGCCGTACAATCGAGCTGGTCGCGTGGAGGTCCATCCACCCAGCCCAGACGGGTGCACCGTCCGACGTGACCACCAATGCATGTAGGCCCGTGCGCAACGCCATCGGTTCCGTCCCGGCCGCTCGAGAGTCGACCCAAGCTTGTTCGTCAGGCGGCGGCTGGATCGCGATGAGGACGGTTGCCGTTCGAATGTCGGAGGCTTCTTCCCCGACACCCGCGGATCGCCCGCCATCCAACGCTTCCGCACGCGCCCAGGCGCGGTCGGCGGCTTCCGTGTCGATCGGCGCAACGCGCCGCCACCGGGTTGCGCGAACCCGCTCCACCTCCGCCATTTGCCACGCCGCCTCGGGCAGGTCGGCATGGGCTCTCAGCAGAGCCTCGGCCGAGGCAAGCGCTCGGTCGACACTGGGTCCGTCGCGCGCGCCGATCGCGTCCCTGGCGTGATCGATGAGGTCGTCAACCGCAACGGCCACCCGAGTGTCGACAGGGATCGGTGCCGGCCGTTGGTCGAGCGGATCGGCGAGCGCTAGGCCGTGCGCTCCGGCCCACGACGCGATGGCGGAGCGTTGGGCGGCGCTCGGCGGAGCCGGCGCGATCCATACGAGCGTCGCGGGGGCGTCGGAAGTCACGAACGCGCCGACTTGTTGTTCGCGATGCCCCCCCGAAGGCTCCGGAGCGTATCGAGTACCTTTTCGACGTGGCCATCGACCTTCACGCTGCGCCACACGTGCGCCACCGTGCCGTCGGGCGCCACGAGAAAGGTCGATCGAATCGTGCCTTCCACCTTCTTGCCGTACATGGTTTTCGGGCCCCAAGCCCCGTATGCCTTGTGCACGGCAAGGTCGGGATCGCTGAGGAGCGGAAACGTGATGCCGACCTTCTCCCGAAAGCCGCAGTGGCTCGTTACGGAATCCTTCGAGAGACCGATCACGGTGGCGCCGAGTTTCTTGAAGCGGGCGCCGGCTTCCGTAAATTCCATGGCTTCGCGCGTGCACCCGGGGGTGTTGTCTCGGGGATAGAAGTAGACAATCAGCCAGTGGCCGGAGAAGTCGCCGAGACCGATGCGTTTGCCCTCGTCACTTTCCAGCGCGAAATTTGGCGCCTTGGCGCCCACCTTGACGGTCATGGTAGGGACATTCTAGCGCGAACTCGGCTCCAGAGGGCGGACGCCGCCGCAAAGCGGCGCGCCGTTTGGTACGATGGCTCGAGCGAGGTCTCGTGCAAATCAACTTCGGCGGACGCGAGATCGCGCTCAAGCTTGTGTATTACGGGCCGGCGCTCAGCGGCAAGACGACCAACTTGCGTTCGCTGCATCAGCTCACCTCGGACCGATCCAGGGGGCGCCTGATGACATTGGAGACGAAGGACGATCGCACGCTCTTCTTCGACATGCTGCCACTCACACTGAGGGCCGAGGGTGAGCGACAAGCGTCGGGCATGACGCTCCGAATCAAGATCTTTACGGTTCCAGGGCAGGTTTTGCACTCGTCGACCCGGCGTCTCGTCTTGCAGGGCGCCGACGCCGTGGCCTTTATTGCCGATTCGCAGACCAGCGAGACCGAGCACAACGCCGCGTCGTTCCTCGACTTGCGCGAGAATTTGAAGGACCTCGGGGTAAGCATTAAGGGCTTGCCCCTGGTGATCCAGTTCAACAAGCGTGACCTCGAAAGGGTGCGCTCTGACGAAGAGATAAGCGCGCTCGCGAGGCGAGGAAAGGAGCCCGTCTTCAAGGCGAGCGCCGTGGCGGGCGACGGAGTTCTCGAGACCTTCTTCGGGTTGTTGCACGTCGCATGGACGAAGCTTGATGCGGAGCATCAACTCGCGAAGATGCTGGGCATCGAGTCGGGCGCTCTGCTGCCTATGGCCGCACGCCAGCTCGGCTTGACGAAGGACGTCGCCACACTCCTTTCCTCGTGCGTTGGCGGGCGCCTTGATCAGCAAGCACAGGCCCCACCATGACCGTCGATGCACCCGCCGTCTTGGTTCAGGACCTGCTCTTTGATGAGCGAGTTCGACTCGAGGACATCATCGACCGCGACGGACTCGGCGAGCTTTGCAAGAGCTTCGTGACTCTTTTCGGCATTCCCGTTCGCATCTATTCGAGCGCAGGCAGTTTGCTCGCGGACGCCCCGGTCGAGGGCGAGCTTTGTGCTTACGTGAACACGACGGCGGCGGGACGCCAGGCATGCGCAGCGACGGTCGGCGGCGCGAAATCGCGTGATCCGGGTGAGAGCGGGGACGTTGTGCACCCCTGCTTCACCGGCGCAACGTACCGGGTCCTGGCGCTCGACTACGACGGACGGCGGGTCGGCCGGCTCATCGTCGGGCCCTTCGTTCCGGCGAACGTGCAGGACGTCCCTGCCTCGCTCTTCGCGGTCGAGCCGGCGCTCGACAAGGGGCGAGCCCGAGAGCTGCTCGCAAAGATGCCGCGTGCCAAGCCGCAGACCGTGATGCGCATGGCAGCGCACCTGAAATCCGCGCTTGATCTCTTGCTGTTCAGCGGTCATCGCGCATTCGTCACGAGCCAAATGCACCTCGCGAGCGTGCGCGAGAGTTACCGCGAGCTCGAGGAGAAGAACGGCCGGTTGCAGGAGGCGTTCGACCGCCTCAAGGAACTCGATCGGCTCAAGTCGAGCTTCCTCGCGACGGTGAGCCACGAGCTCCGAACTCCGCTCACGTCGATCATCGGGTACAGCGAGATGCTGAGCGAGGGTCTCGCTGGCGAGCTCAATCCAGAGCAGCGCGAGTTCGTCAAGACGATCCACGAGAAGGGTGGCCAGCTTCTCTCGCTCATCATGGGCCTTCTGGATCTGGGCAAGCTGGAAAGTGGAACGATGCGCCTCAGTACGCGAATCATGGGCCTGGAGCCTGTGCTTCGCGAGGTGATCTCGACGCTTACCCCTGTCGCGCTGAAGAAGGGCGTGAGGCTTACCCTCGACGTCGCTGCGCCGATCTCCGATCTGCGGGGCGATCCGGAACGTCTTCGGCAAGTGTTCTTGAACCTCGTGGAAAACGCACTCAAATTCACGCCGAGCGGCGGGGAAGTGACGCTTCGCGCACGAATGGCCGAGGCAGACTCCGCGGAAGCCGGTGGTGACGAAGGACTAACGCTGCTCGCGCCGACGCATGCGCGAGTCGAGGTGAGGGTCATCGACACCGGGATCGGGATCCCGCCCCGCGAAAGACTTCGGGTGTTCGACGCATTTTATCAGATCGACTCCTCGAGCACGCGCGAGTTTGGGGGCACGGGGCTGGGCTTGTCGATCGTCAAACGGCTGGTCGAGGGTCACCGCGGCGCAATTCGAATCGAGGACAACGACCCCAGAGGGACGGTCTTCGTTATTACGCTGCCCCAGCCCGAGCCGACCATGGCCGAAGCGTCTCGGGTGGCCTAAACCGAGCGCGGATGGATGAAGCAGCCCGAATCGCGATGCTCGCGCGAACGCTGGGCGTCGCTTCCGGGGCGGGTTCGGAGTTCGCAGTGGAGATCGCAATCGGCGATGACGCTGCCGTGCTCGACGGGGATAGGGCGACGGGGCGTCGCATCGTCTGGACGATTGACGCACAGGTCGAGGGCACGCACTTCCGACGCGATTTTCTGCCGTGGCGTGACGTCGGGTGGCGGAGCTTGATGGCCGCGGCCAGCGACATTGCGGCGATGGGCGCGAAGCCATGGTGCGTCCTGTGCGCATTGGCATTGCCCGACGACGTCGACGACAGTGCCCTAGAGCAGATGGCGGTCGGCCAGCAGGACGCCGCACTTAGCCTCGGAGCGCCTGTTGTGGGAGGAAATCTGGCTCGAGGTCGAGAGCTGTCGATCTCAACGACGCTGCTCGGAACGTGCGAGCGAGCGGTAACCCGCTGCGGCGCCCGCCCGGGCGACACCTTATGGCTAGCGGGCGCCATCGGCCTGGCGGCGGCAGGACTCCGCGCGCTCGAGACCGGGCGTTCGATCGCGGACCCGCGGTTGCGCGCCGCCATCGCGTCGTGGCGAACCCCGCATGCCCTTGTTCGGGAAGGAAGTGCAATGGCGGCGGTCGCGCATGCAGCGATCGACGTATCGGACGGCCTGGCCCGGGACGTGGGGCACATGGCGGAAGCGAGCGGAGTGCAGATTGTGCTCGACGAGCGGGAGCTTTCGGCCGACGACTCGCTTCTCCGTGCGGCCGAAGCGTCGAGTGGGAGCGCGCTCGAACTCGCTTTGTATGGGGGGGAAGACTATGCGCTCGTGGTTGCGAGTCCGGTTGCCGTCGAAGGTTTTCGACTCATCGGCGAGGTCCGCGAAGGCAAGGGCCTCGTACTCCGCGGCAGGCAACAGGAGCGTTCCATCGAACCGCTTGGCTTCGATCATTTTCGAGTTGGGCCTCGAATCCCTCAAAACTGACAGGCGCCCGGCAGCTTGATGTTTTTGAGAACCTCCCGAAATTGCGTTAGTTCTGGCGCCGTTCCTTCAGGGCCGATTTGAGCGGCAAACCCGTCGCATTGAAGCGCCATCGTGTTCAGCTGGTAGCCCTCGGGCGATGGGCCGAGCAGCCTGGCTTGCGAGCGCATCGCATTGCAGCATGCCCTGATCTTTGCCTGATTTGAGGTGAGTAACGGCACAGCACGCTTCTTGGGTGCCGCAGCCTCCACAGCGGCGTCCGCGTCATCGCCCGCGTCCTCGAGAAGAGGGGCGAGCTCGGTGACGGAGGGGGCGCTGGTCACGGCCGGTGCCGGCGCCCCCGCATCTTCTTCCACGGATTGCCTTCTTGGGCATCCGACCAGGAACGCCGGAATCGAAATTGAAAGGACTGCGAAAAAGACGCCCCGTCGAAGGCAGGAACAGACCATCGGCATCTCGACGGAAGCCTACAGCGAATCGTCCGATCTTGCCCATACGGCGGCGGTCCCAAGCGATGCGAGCCCTTCGGCCGTTGTCACGAGCAGCCCATCGAGTTGCCGCAGTTGAGGCA
>Ga0116125_1000005_pt1:0-50000 | contig 86267 bp, 66 predicted proteins | sample June2015DPH_16_1_2_FD_89729 | JGI IMG/M metagenome (GOLD analysis project Ga0116125, IMG submission 89729) | Peatland microbial communities from SPRUCE experiment site at the Marcell Experimental Forest, Minnesota, USA - June2015DPH_16_10 | ecosystem: Environmental > Terrestrial > Soil >...
CCCCGATTCCTTCCCGCAAGCCATCGCGCCGCACGAAGTGCGCCGTGGGCGAACACGTCGCGGCTCGTCGCACGGTGTGTGAGTTCCAGCCGCTCGCCACCGCCCATTAAATGGACGACATGGTCACCGATTACGTCGCCCCCGCGAAGAGCGTGGACGCCGATTTCCTCCCGGTCTCGGGCGCCGACTTGCCCGTGCCGTCCATGCACGAGGCGCGTCGCCACCCCGGCCCGAGTTTCGAGCAATCGCTCCGCGAGGCGCAAAGCCGTCCCGCTCGGCGCATCGACTTTCGCGCGATGGTGGGTCTCCACAATCTCGACATCCCAATCGCTCAGCGCCGCCACGGCATCTGCCGCTAGCCGCGACAGCACGTGGACACCGAGGCTCATGTTGGGTTCCCACAGCACGGGGACCGTCTGCGCGGCCCGATCGAGCGCCGATCGCGCGTCAGGGTCCAGGCCGGTCGTACCACTGACGATCGCCGTCCCGGCTTCCGCCGCGATCGGCGCCAGTGCGCGCGTCGCCGCGGGAACCGAAAAGTCGATCACGACGTCCGCATCGGCGCGCTCGAGAGCCGCGAACCCGTCCACGACGCAAACGCCAATCGGTCCGAGCCCGGCGAGCTCGCCCGCGTCGCGCCCGACCTCCATCGTGCCAATCGCACAAGCGATGGGGACTCCCTCGGCACATGCCAGACGGACGACGGCACGGCCCATCCTACCGCTAGCGCCCACCACGGCAATTCGCATCAATGCTCGCACCGTGCGTAAGCCTCCAACGCGGCGGCTATGGCTACGCGCGTCGACTCGGGCGGGATGCACAAGGGTGAGCGAACGGCGGGCTTGATGCCAGTTCTCAGCGAAAGAGCCACTTTGACGGGACCGGGGCTCGCATCGAGAAACATGGCCTCGTGCACCGGCACAAGCGCCAGATGCGCCCGTCGCGCCTCGTCGAGCTTGCCATCAAGCGCCAGTCGGGTGGCGCGCGTGACCTCGGCAGGCAAAACGTTGGAGGTCACACTGATGACGCCACGGCCACCGGCCGCGATGATGGCCAATGTGAGTGCGTCGTCGCCACTGAGGATCGTCAAGCGGCCGCCCAGCATCTGAACGAGTGTCTGGGTGCGTAGGACGTTGCCGCTCGCTTCTTTGACGGCGACGACGTTCGGCGCCTCGGCGCAAATGCGCGCGAGCGTGTGGGGTGCGAGGTCGACGCCTGTTCGACCGGGTATATTGTAGACGACTACGGGAATGCGGACGCTTCGCGCGACCTCGACGAAGTGCCGGAACAAGCCCTCCTGCGAGGGCCTGTTGTAGTAGGGGACTACGACCATCACCGCGTCGGCCCCGACTTTGTCGGCATGCTGCGCCAGCCCGATCGCCTCGCGGGTCGAGTTCGACCCCGCTCCGGCGATGACCTGCACGCGGTTCGCGACCCGCTTGACCGTGCGCTCGACGACGGCACTGTGCTCCTCGTGCGACAGCGTCGGACTCTCGCCCGTCGTCCCGCATGGCACTAGGCCTGTAACGCCGCCGGCGATCTGCGCCTCGAGGAGGCCGTCGAGCGCAGCCCAATCGATCGGTTGGCCCGGCTCGTCGCGTAGCGGCGTCGCCAGTGCCGTGTACGTCCCTTCTATCCGCAACGACATGTGCGCGACGTTAGCACCCGGCCCTGCCCTGGGCTCGACGATGGCGCCACCTTTACAAATGTGGTTCGGCCCGTATACTGCGCGGCCCCAAGACCCCGCCGCGACCCTTCAACGGGCGTGGCCAACATGCGAAGAGGGCGATCGATGTACGCGGTGTTCAGGACGGGCGGCAAGCAGTACCGGGTCGGCAAGGGCGATAAGCTCCGCGTCGAGAAGCTCCCAGGCGCCGTCGGCGACGCCGTCGCTTTCGAAGAGGTGCTGCTCGTAAAGGGGCCGGACGAAGACCTAAGGCTCGGCCGTCCCCTGCTCGGCGGTGCAAAGGTCGAGGCCAAGATCGTGGCTCAGGGCCTGGCGCCGAAGGTCATTATCTTCAAGTTTCGGCGACGGAAGAACTACAGGCGGAAGCGCGGTCACCGGCAGCCGTTTACCGCCCTCGAGATCACGAACATCGTCAGCTAGTTTTTGCAAGCGCTCGCGAGGTCGCCATGGCTCACAAAAAAGGTGCAGGCAGCACACGGAATGGTCGTGACTCGAACTCCCAGAAGCGGGGCGTCAAGGTTTACGGCGGCGAGAAGGTGAACGCCGGAAGCATCCTCGTTCGACAGGTCGGAACCACGATTCACGCCGGCAACAACGTCGGCGTCGGGAAAGACTTCACGCTGTTCGCGCTGGTCGACGGCGTCGTGCGGTACGAATGGCGCACGCGCGCTCAGCGCAAGGTCTCGGTCTATCCAGCCACCGCGTGACCTCGGGCAAGCCCAGGCTTTTGGCCGTCGATCTCGACGGTACCCTGCTCGATCCGCGCGGCCAACCACACGAGCACGACGTTCGAGCCCTGCGCGCGGCCATCGCCGCCGGGGTCCGCGTCAGCGTCATCACCGGCCGGCTTTACTCGGGCACACGCCCGATTTCCGAGCGAGTCGGGTTGCGCACCGCGCTGGGGTGCGCCGACGGAAGCCATATCGTCGACGCGCGCGACCACGCGACGCTCTTGCACCTGGGACTGCGCGGCACGCAAGTCGCCATCTTGCGCGATGCGCTGGCGCGCGCGGGCCTGACCACGTTCGTCTTCGCCGCAGACGCCATTGGGCACGATCCCTCCGGGTCGCGTTATGTCGGATACGTGTCGACCTGGTCCAGCGACGTGCGCATTGCACCGGATGTTTTCACCCACGATCTGTGGGACGCCTCCGCAGGCGTCACGGCCGCCGTCGCGCTCGGAACGCGGGAGCGCATCGCGCAAGTCCACGCGGAAATCGCGCGGGATTTGCCCAGATCGGCCTTCATCGCGGTGTTTCCCGTTCGGCGCGGTCCGCACGCAGAGACGTGGGCGATGATCGTGCGCGCGGGCGGTGGCACGAAGGGCACCGCCTTGCGTTGGATTGCGGAGCGTGAGGGAATAGCCCTCGCGGACACCGTTTGCATCGGCGATTGGCTCAACGACATCCCGATGTTCGAGGTTGCCGGCCGGTCTTTTGCGATGGGACAGGCGCCTCACGAGGTGAAATCGACCGCGACCGACGTGCTCGAGGAAACTCCGGAAAGCGGGGGCGGGGTGGCTCGTGTGGTATGGGAAGTATTTGGAATTGCTGCAAATTCTGCGCGATCAACCGAGTGAGAGTCCAAGCGCGGTGGCACGCGTGCACCGAGCCGACCTGCTGGCCGATCACGATCGCACGATCGCGTCCGTCCAGTCCCATCGTCGCCCTTTTTCGCTACCGTCACTCCAGTGACGGTTGCTCGCTTGTCGCCCGCACCCTCGGCATCGCGATTGCGGCCAGCGCTGCAAATGGGCCTGAGGTTGCAGATCGTCCTGGCCCTCGCGGGGCTCATGATCTTTGCGTTCGGGCCCTTGTTCCTGGCGGTCGCGAGTTTGACGCGCGCGACTCTGCTCTCCGGACACGAGCAAGCCGCGCGCGCTCTCTGCGGGGCCATCGCCGCACAAGCCGGCGCTTCCGCCGATCGGGGCACCATCATCCGCGCCCTTGCAGGGCACGCGGCGCGGCGCGACGTCGAAGCCGTCTGCTTTTTCACCGGCGATGGCGCGCTCGCCGGCTGCGCCGGGCGGCCGCTGGACGTGGCGGCCATTCGGCCCCCGAGAAACGCTATCGAGTCGATTGAAAGGGTCCGCGATGCCACCGGCCGCCCATTGCTCGAGGTGACTGCGCCAGGAGGAGGCGGCTTCGCGGTGGCACGGATCGATGTCGACGCGGAGGTCGAGCGCGGCCGGCCCCTCGTCCGGCTCGTCGCCTTGTACATGGGCGTGTTTGCGCTGGCGCTTATGGTCTTCGCTTATTTCGCGTTGACACGCCTGATCGTGCGGCCGCTCGAGGAGCTTGTCGCTGCCGCGGATCGTGTGGCGAGCGGCGCCCGCACGCTGCGCGTGCCGCGCAGCGGTGCCCGCGAGCTACTTGACCTCGGTGCCAGCGTCCAAGCGATGGCCGGCGAACTGATCGCGGAGGAAGCGACGCTGCTGCTCAAGATCGAGGAGCTTACCGAGACCACGACCCGTTTGAAGCAAACGCAGGCACAGCTCGTTCGCAGCGAGCGCTTGGCGAGCGTTGGGCGTCTTGCGGCCGGACTCGCTCACGAAATCGGCAACCCACTGTCGGCGCTGATGGGCATGCAGGAGCTGCTGATCGAGGGCGATCTGGCGGCCGACCAGCACCGCGACTTTCTGCAGCGCATGCGTCGGGAGACGGAGAGGATCCACGCCGTCGTGCGGGACTTGCTCGATTTTGCGCGGCCCGAGGAGATTCCGACGCGCGGCGGCGAGGAGCAAGCCCCGGCCGACGTTCGGGCGGTCGTCGACGACGTCGTTTCGCTTGTTCGTCCGCAGCCAGATTTCCGCGGAATCCGGCTCGAAGCGGACGTGCAAGGATCGCCGATCGTCGCCTTCCCCGCGCCCCGTCTCATGCAGGTGCTGCTCAACCTCGTCCTCAACGCCGGCGCGGCGATCGCACGGGCGGCCGGACATCGGATTCGGATTCGGGCGCACCCGGTGCGTGGCGAAGCGCGCGTCCGCATCGAGATCGAGGACGACGGACCGGGGATCCATCCCTCGATACGGGATCGGCTCTTCGAGCCCTTCGTGACAACGAAGGACGTGGGCGAGGGGACGGGGCTCGGGCTCGCAGTTTGCCGGGGCTTGGTCGAATCGGCGGGCGGCGAAGTGGGGCTTGACGCGTCTTGTGCGACCGGCGCTCGCTTTTACGTGGTGCTTCCGGCAGCGGACTCCTGACGGATCTCGAGCCACGGCTGCAAAGCCACGACCTCGAGGCCGGCAGCGGCTACGGCATCGAGGATTTGGGGTAAGGCGCTGAGGGCGGCGGGCTCGCGATCTCCCGATTCGGGGGCGTCGTGAAGAAGGATGATCGCACCGTCGCGCAGGTCGCGTCGCACGCGCGCTGCAACGTCGTTTGGGCGGGCGCCGGCCCACCCGTCGCGCCCGCCAATGCTCCAACCTACAATGGTCAGCTCGAGCGCATCGGCAACACGGCCGATGGTCGGGTTCGTGTGGCCGATGGGAGGCCTGAAGATCACCGGACGCGTACCCGTCAGGCGCTCGAGCACGGCCACGCCACGCTCGAGGTCTTGGCGCACTCGGCGGGCCCCGCGCATGGCGAACAGCCAATCGTGGCCATGCGAATGAAGTCCCACCGAGTGGCCTGCGCCGAGAATCGCCCGCACCACCTCCGGATGTGCCTCGGCTTTGCGCCCGACGAGAAAAAATGTCGCTGTAGCCCCGTGACTAGCCAGTACTCGAAGAATCCGCGGGGTCCACTCCGGGTGCGGTCCGTCGTCGAACGTGAGGACCACCCCGCGCGCGCCGCGCGGCCCGCGGACGACGGCATCGACGAAGACGCGCCAGCGAATCACGAACACGCCGCCAAGAAGGAGCGAGACGTACCCGGCAAGGATGAGCGCCGCCCAGCCGACCGGCGGCGGACGCACGATCAGCGAGAAGGCCGTCGTGGCCAGAACAGCGGCAGTGGCCATGTAGACGACGAGCCGCGCGAGCGGCATCAGCGTTTGCTGCGCCCCGTGACGATCTCAGCGTCCCGTCCGGGCGCGACTTCGTCAGGCTCAGTGGCGCCCGGCTTCGCTCGATCGCTCGCGCTTTGCGCGGCCACGCGCTTGCGGGGGGGCTGAGGCTTCTTCGTCGCCGTATCCTCCGCACCGCTTGTATTGTCGAGTTCGAACAGCGCTCCGAGGACTGCGCCGATAAGGGGCAGGGAAACGGCGGGCAGGTGACCCGCGGAATCGGGGCCACCTGCACCGAAGGTGCTGAGGTCGAGGGCCCACGCGGTGGCCCAACGACGCAGCGCAAACATCGCTCCAGCGCCAAGCAGCGCGCCGAAGAAGGCCTTGAGCCCCGCCTCGATGCCGGCACCCGAGGCCCAGATGGGCTTGCCTGCAACGAGCCCGGTCAAGACACCGGCAAGCGCCGCAGCAAAGTATGCGAGCACGGCGCCGCCGGCGCCGTCGGCAAACACGGCGACCTTCAGCCCGGCCACGAGCCCGACGGCGAGGAGCGCCCCAACGAGCGACCCTAGCACCAAGCCGACGAGCAATCGCCGCACCATTCTTTCCCCCACACCCTTGCCATAAGCCGGCCCGGCGTCAACGTGGGCTGCTCGCGTCCGGGGCCGGGCGCGCATTTTTCGCCAAGCGAGCCGTTAGACCCGTCCGTCGTTCACCGTCTCGGCGCCTCGACAGCGCCAGCTCGAGCGCGCGCGGATCGCAGACCAGTACGACGAGACGCCTGCCCCGGGTAACCGCCGTGTACAGAAGGTTCTTGCTCAGCATCATGAAATGAGCGGTCAACAGCGGGATGACGACGGCCGCGTACTCGCTGCCTTGCGATTTATGCACTGTACACGCATAGGCGAGCGTCAGATCTTCGAGATCCGACCCGTCAAAAGCAACCTCTCGCTCGTCGAAACGCACCGCCATCGAGTGCCCTTCCGGATCGACGCTGGCGACAATCCCGACGTCGCCGTTGAAGACGCCTTTGTCGTAATCGTTACGGAGTTGCATGACCTTGTCGCCCGTCCGGAACGTGCGAGTGCCGCGGGAAAGCGACGCACCGTGCGGGTTCAGTGCAGCTTGTAAAGCCTGGTTGAGGGCCATGGCGCCGGCCGCGCCCCGATTCATCGGCGTCAGCACTTGGACGTCCCGCACCGGATCGAGCCCGAATCGGTGGGGAATGCGCGACCTGACCAGATCCACGATGGTGTCGCGCGCCTTGTCCGGATCGCGACGCTCAATCATGAAGAAGTCCGATCCACGCGCCCCGGCTTCGGCGGCGTTGGGCGCAAGCGGAAGCTCGCCATCGTTGATCCGGTGTGCATTGGCCACGATGAGACTTCGGGCAGCTTGTCGAAAGATCTCGCGCAGACGCACGCACGGGATGGCGTTCGAAGCGATGACATCGCGCAAAATGGCGCCCGGACCGACACTTGGCAGCTGATCCACGTCCCCCACGAGGATCAGCCGCGTGCCCGGAGCAATCGCTTGGGTCAGCGCATCGGCCGCGGGCAAATCGATCATCGAGGCCTCGTCGACGATGACGGCCCCCGCATCAATGGGCCGCCGGCAATCTCTCTTGAACGACCCGGATTTCGGGTCGAACTCGAGGAGGCGATGCAACGTCGCCGCGTTGACGCCCGTTGCCTCGGTCATCCGCTTCGCTGCGCGTCCGGTCGGCGCGGTCAGTCGAACCTCTACTCCGGCGCGGGCGAACACGGCAAGGATCGCTCTGACGAGGGTCGTCTTGCCGACGCCCGGACCTCCCGTCACTACCAAGAGCGGGTGGCGCGCCGCCTCTCGCACTGCGTTTCGCTGCTCAGGCGCCAGCTCGATGTGCGCCCGGGTCTCGAACGCCTGGATGGCTTCGGATACGCCATCGAGGGGACGGGCGGGAGCGTTCGCGATCTGCAGGATACGGCGCGAGAGCCGGGCCTCTGCCGCGTGCATCTCAACGGCGTAGACCGCGCGATCGTCGGTCGGCCTCGTGTCCGCCTCCGCGACGACACGTCGTCCGAGCTCCAACGCCCGAAGCGCGTGCGTGAGACAGACTTGAACCGATCCATCGTTCTCGTCGAGTGCCAGCATCCTCGCCGAAAGCGCTTCGAGCTCCCGCTCCGAGGTCCAAACGTGCCCGGCAAGGGCTCGATCGTGGATGACTTGCAGCAGACCGGCCTGCATTCGCTCGGGCGAATCCGGTGCGACGCCGATCGTCGCGGCGATGCGATCCGCGGTCTTGAAGCCCACGCCGCGGACATCGAGCGCGAGTCGGTACGGTTCTCGGGATACGACGTTCATCGCGGCCGTCCCGTATCGCCGAACGATACGCGTCGCGAGACCTGCTCCAGCGCCGTGCGCTTGGAGAAATACCATCACGTCGCGCAGACCTCGCTGCTCCTGCCACGCTTGCGTGATCGCGATCCGCCGTTTGCCACCGACGCCTTCTACATCACCGAGCCTCTCGGGTTGTTCCTCGAGGATGCGAAGAGTTTCAAGTCCGAAGGTCGTCACGATGCGTTGCGCGATCTTGGGACCAAGCCCCTTGATAAGCCCCGAGGCGAGGTACTTCTCGAGCCCGGCGAGCGTGTCGGGAGCCAGCTCGATGAGCGAGTCGGCTCGCAGCTGCTCGCCATGCTTGCGGTCGCGCTCGATCCGACCGTGCACGCGAACGCGCGCCCCCACGGCCATCGGCGGGAACGTGCCCACTACCGGCAGCAGCTCCGCACGACCCGAGACAGAAAGCTTGATGACACGGAAGCCCGAGGTCGGACTCTCGAACGTCACGCGCTCGATGGTCCCCTCGACAACGTTCTCGGTACTCACGTGGAGCGGACCAGTGTAGCCGACCCGGCCAGCGAGGATGTCGCACGCGCCTCGCCGCAAGCGACATCGAGAGTGCACCGCCCCCCATGTCGACCCGAAAACCAAAAGAAAACCCCGGAGCGATGGCCTCGCCCCGGGGTCCTTTCGGCTCTCAGCAGACGGTTCGGGGGCGGAGCCCCGAACCGGCAACCTCAGAAGTCGCCGCCGCCGTGTCCGTGTCCGGCGTGGGCGCCGGCGCCCCCGTTCTTCTCTTCCTTCGGGCGCTCCGCGACCAGACACTCGGTTGTGAGCATCAACCCTGCAACACTCGCCGCGTTCTGCAATGCGGTGCGAACGACCTTCACCGGATCGATCACGCCCATCTGCAACAGGTTGCCGTACTGATCAGTCGCCGCGTTGTAGCCGTAATCGTCCTTGCCTTCCCGAACCTTGTTGACGACGATCGAGCCTTCGAGGCCGGCGTTCTGCGCGATCATGCGCAAAGGCTCCTCGAGAGAGCGACGGATGATTTGCACGCCCGCGCGTTGCTCATCGTCGACCTTGAGGCTTTCGAGCGCGGCTTGTCCCCGCAGCAGTGCCACGCCACCGCCGGGAACCACGCCCTCTTCGACCGCGGCGCGCGTCGCGTGCAACGCGTCCTCGACACGGGCCTTCTTCTCCTTCATCTCGGTCTCGGTGGCAGCGCCGACCTTGACCACCGCGACGCCGCCCACGAGCTTCGCGAGGCGCTCTTGAAGCTTCTCGCGGTCGTAGTCACTCGTCGTGGTCTCAATCTGCTTTCGGATCTCTTCGATGCGGCCCTTGATCTTGCTCTTCTCCCCAGCGCCGTCGACGAGGGTCGAATTGTCCTTGTCGAGCGTCACGCGCTTGGCACGCCCGAGATCGCTAATCGTGACGTTCTCGAGCTTGAGGCCGAGCTCTTCGGCAATGACCTGACCGCCCGTCAAGACCGCGATGTCCTTGAGCATCTCCTTGCGCCGATCGCCGAAGCCCGGCGCCTTGGCCGCCGCGCAATGCAGAGTGCCTCGGAGTTTATTGACCACGAGCGTCGCGAGTGCCTCACCTTCGATGTCCTCCGCGATGATGAGAAGCGGCTTTTGGCTACGCGCGATCGCCTCGAGCACCGGCAGAAGATCCTTCATGTTCGAGATCTTCTTTTCGCTGATCAGGATGTAAGCGTCCTCGAGAACGACCTCCATCCGCTCCGGGTCCGTCACGAAGTACGGAGAGAGATAACCACGGTCGAATTGCATACCCTCGACCACGTCGAGCGTGGTCTCGGCCGTCTTGCTCTCCTCGACGGTGATGACCCCTTCCTTGCCGACCTTCTGCATCGCCTCGGCGAGCTTCGTCCCGATCTCTTTGTCGCCGTTGGCGCTGATCGTTCCGACGTGCTCGATCTCCTTCGGATCCTTGGTCTGCTTGGCCATTTTCTTGAGGGCTTCGACCACCGCGTCAACGGCCTTCTCGATGCCGCGCTTGATCTCCATCGGGTTATGGCCCGCGGCAACCAGCTTGCTGCCCTCGCGATAGATCGCCTGGGCGAGCACGGTCGCTGTCGTCGTTCCGTCCCCGGCGACATCGCTGGTCTTCGAGGCGACTTCGCGCACCATCTGCGCGCCCATGTTCTCAAAGCGATTCTCGAGCTCGATCTCTTTGGCTACGGTCACGCCGTCCTTGGTCACGGTCGGCGAACCGAAGCTCTTCTCGATGACCACGTTCCGGCCCTTCGGGCCGAGCGTGACTTTCACGGCATCGGCGAGTGCATTCACGCCGGCCAGAATCAGATTTCTAGCGGTTTCTGTGTAAACGATTTCCTTGGCAGCCATTTTTGAACCTCAGTGAGAGGGGAAAATCTGGATTGATGGGGTAGGGGAGCGATGCTCCGCCTGAACTTTCGGACATGCGAACGGCGAATCCGCCCTCGATTACTTCTCGAGCACGCCGAGGATGTCGTCCTCGCGAAGGATAAGCCGCTCGTCGCCGTCGACCTTCACTTCCGTGCCGCTGTACTTGCCGAACAGCACGCGGTCGCCGACCTTCACGTCGAGCTTGCGAACGCTGCCGTCTTCGAGGATCTTTCCGTTCCCGACGGCCAAGACTTCGCCCTCGATCGGCTTCTCTTTGGCGGAATCCGGAATGATGATGCCGCCTTTGGTTTTCTCCTCCTCTTTGACGCGTTTGACGATCACGCGGTCGTGAAGCGGACGAATGTTGGACATGTGATTTCTCTCCTCATGTAAAGCCGTGCCTCGGCGGGCTCGGCATGTAGGCAACACTCCCCATCCGCCGCCCATTGGGCGCCGGCGAAGAGCGAGACGGTTTGGTGTGTAGAAATGCTGACCTCTACCCGGTGCGCAGGTGCCTGGCACCGATGCAGATTGTTGGCACTCATTGGTGCGGAGTGCCAGCGGCCGGCGCCCAAACTAAGACGTGAAGGGGAACCGTCAAGCCCCTCGCAGAAGGTGGCAGCACATTTCTAACTTGCCGGAAGCGCTGGGGCTTACCGCACCTGAGCGCCTGGCAAGCACTCTGCAGCTGTGTCTGCCAGACGCGTCCGTCCGAAGGCGCTTCCGCACACCCGAGCAAATTGCGGGAGTGGCGAAAAACACTTACAAAAAGAGTGTGGCTTCGAACGGGGGGTGACGGCCGAGGCCGGCAAGCGCGAGGACATCCGCAATGACCATCCTGGCAGCCCGGTCGGTATCGCAATTCTTCTTGGAGGCTGTAGAGGACGCGATTCGGTTGCGCGGCGTAGACGCCACCGACGGTGCCACCCGCTATCTCGTCGGCCTCCTCGCGGACTACGCCCACCCGGACCCTCGCGCGGGCGTGGCCATGGATCGCCCGCTGACACTGCTCTTCGATGAGGCCGTGCGGATGCCGGACCCGGCCGAGCGGTTCGAACGCCTTCGTACGCTCGGGGACGGAGTGCTGTACGGCTGCGGCTTCTTTAGCGACCACTTCGAAGCACGCGGTGTGAACGCAAAGTACCTCCACGGGCTTGGGACACGGGCGTACGGCGCAGCAAGCTCCATGCTCCGCCGCGGGCACGACGAAACGGCGGGCCCCGACCTCTTTGCCGAGCTCGCCGACAAGTTCGAAGGGTTTGTCGAGGTCCTGACCGAAGTCGCCGACGCGACCATCGCCATGGGCTCCGAGACTTCGCGCGGATTGCTGAGAATTTACGAGCGCTGGCTCAAGACCGGGAGCGATTGCCTCGCCAGCGCCCTTTCCGTCCGAGGCGTTGTTCCCACCCGCGGCCCGCGGGGGGTTCTTCAGTGAATGGCGCCGAGCGGCTCGCTGGCAATGGGGCCGCCCTCGTTCGCGAATTGGCGCTTGCATCGCGCGTGCAAGTCGCGCTCGAGCGTGTGTATCGGCTGGATCGAGTGGCCGACGTCGTGGATTTCGTTGCCGACGCCACCGAAGGCAGCGAGGCCCGTGAGCGCGAAACGCTGCTGCTGCGCGAATCCGAGGACGGATCGCTCGAGGTGAGCCTGCGTTTGCCGCTTCTCGAAGGAGAAGCCGAGCTCGACACGCTGTGCCAGATCATCGAGGGAGTCAGTCACTTCGTCTACGTGGTCGAACGCGCACGCATTCGCCGCGAAGCCACGCAGCTCGAACTCGAGATTCAGGCCGAGGTCGACAAGTGGGTGGTCCTGGCGGCCTGGATGCAAGGCTTCGGTGCCCCCCAAAGCGCCCGGTTGCGCGCTCGCCTGTATGAGCGGGTCGCGTTCACGCACGGGGCCCATACCGAGCTCGGCGAACGATATCGGGTGGCGAACGATGCGGCGAATCGCTTCGTGCGCCGGCTGGAACGCGACTTCCTGGCTTCGGCACGATTCGGTGAATTGCGCTCCGAGCTCCGACGCTTCTTCCACGTCGGACAAGAGGACAAGCTTCGGCTCGGAAGGGCGGCGTAAGACGCCGGCTCTTCGGCGGATCGCTTGCGCCCGAGCCCGTGCGGCCGGATGCTCTCGCGGCCTTGCGCATCGAAACCCAGGTCCACGAAGCCGTCGAGCGTCTCGAGCTTCCGTTCAACGCCCTCGGCCTCGATCCGTACGGCATCTCGAAAAAGTACCTTGAACGATTTTTCACGGTACTGGCGATCGCCTACCGGTACTACTTCTCGGTACGCGCGCGCGGCGTCGAGCACGTCCCTCCGCGGGGCCGAGCCATGTTGGTCGGCAATCACTCGGGCGGGATTCCGATCGACGCAACGATGGTGATCGCTTGCTGCCTTCTCGAGGGGGACCCGCCACGACTCGCGCAGGGCATGGTCGAGCGGTTCTTGAACCGCTTTCCGGTCGCAAGTCTTTGGGCAAGCCGCACGGGCCAATTCACGGGATCGCCCGAGCACGCCGAGCGCCTGTTGAACGATGATCGCCTCTTGCTCGTCTTCCCGGAAGGGTCACGCGGAACGGCGAAACTGTTTCGAGATCGTTACTCCCTGGTGCACTTCGGGTCAGGGTTCATGCGCCTCGCACTGAAGACGCGGGCGCCGATCGTCCCGTTCGTGGTGCTCGGCGCCAGCGAAGCGTTTCCGACCGTCGTCAACGCGTACCGGCTCGGGCGCGTTCTCGGAATCCCGTATGTCCCGATCGTGCCGTACGGACTGCCCATCGCGCTTCCGGTAAAGGTGGAGATCGAATTCGGCGCTCCCCTTCACTTCACGGGTACAGGCAACGAGGACGATGCGGTGGTTGCCGGCTACGTCGATCAAGTCAAATCGACCCTTTCCGAAATGCTCGACAGAGGCGCGCGGCGGCGGCGCGGCGAGCCCGTTGCGGAGTCGGCGTGAAAGTGCTCATCCCCGGCGCCGCAGGAGCGATGGGGCGAAAGCTCTCCTTCCGTCTCACTCGCGAAGGCCACGAGGTCATCGGCATCGATCGTCGTCCGTGGTCGGAGGCGCCCATCGAGTTTTATCAGGTCGACGTGCGCAAGCGCGCTGCGGAGGAAGTGTTCCGAAAAAGGCGTCCGCAGGCGGTCGTGCACATGGCCACCGTCACGTCGTTGGCGGTTCCGGGGGAGGAGCACCGATCGCAGATCAACGTGGGCGGTACGCGTGCAGTCTTCGAACACGCGCAAGCTTTCGGAGTCGAGCACTGCGTGTTCGTCGGCCGGCACACCTTCTATGGCGCAGGTCCCGACTTGCCGCTGTTTCATACGGAGGACGAGCCCCCGTTGGAGCTCGACCGCTTTCCCGAGCTGGCCGACCTCGTCGCAGCGGACCTTTACGCGGCGATGGCCCTCTGGCGATTCCCAGAAGTCACGACGACGGTGCTGCGGGTTTGCTACACGCTCGGCCCCACGGGCCACGGAACGCTAGCGGCGTTCCTCGGAGGGCGGCATGTGCCCCTGGTGTTCGGGTTCGACCCGCTCTTCCAGTTCCTGCACGAAGACGACTTCATCGACGCGATTGCGCTGACGCTCGCAAAACGCCCGCGCGGAGTATTCAATGTCGCAGGGCCGCAGGCCCTGCCGCTGTCGAGCCTCGTGCGGGAGGCTGGCCGGGTGCCGGTTCCGCTGCCGGAGTTTTTGGCCACAGCGTGGCGAGGCCGCTTCGGACTGCCGAAACTGGCGATCGGCGCGATCTCCCATCTGAAGTATCCGGTCGTCGTCGACGCGCGCGCATTTCGCGAACATACGGGCTTCTTACACAACCACGACGAGCTCGAGACCGTGCGAGCCTTTCGACAGGCGTTTGTCCTGCCTCTTTGAGGGGGCCTGCCGCTCAACGAGAGCGCGAGCGCTACTTCTTCTTGCCCTTCTTTGCGACTTTCTTGGCGGCCTTCTTCGCCGTCTTCTTTGCGGTTTTCTTGGCCGACTTTTTCGCACCCTTCTTCGCAGCCATGATCTTCTTTCCTTTCGCGGCTTTCGTTGGATTTCTGGTCCGCTTCGCCAACCTACCCGACGTCGTGGGACGTTCCTTTGCTTCGGCATGGCCCCTCAGAGGACGGGGCCGCGCGGGCCGCGCGGGACCGCCGATGCCGTTGCCGTCGGCAGCGGCGTGCCCGGCGATCCGGCGATCGTCCGCATCGGACAGCGAGCGCGGGACGGCGTCGCGCTGCGACGCCCGACGATCGAGAACGCTCATCACCTTCTCGTCGAGCCTCTCGAAGTCGAACGGCTTGTCGATGAACTCGTCCGCGCCGAACAGCGGACTGGTCGCCTCGTTCAACGTTTCGCCGATCCCGGTCAACATCAGCACGCCGGTGTGTGCGAGTGCGGCGTCTTGACGGATCTTCCGGCAAACCTCCCACCCGCTCATCCCAGGCATCATGACGTCGAGCACGACGAGATCGGGAAGGCGCTCTCGCGCGAGCCGCCACGCCTCGTCGCCGTCGGAGGCCTCGATGACCTCCATCTTCGGTTGCACGATGGATCGCAGATGACGGGCGACGAGCTCAAGCATCGTCGGCTCGTCATCGGCGACCAGGATGACCGGAGGCGCCGACTTTGAATTCACGATTGGGATGATCGAAGAACTCGGTCGCTTTGGTCAAGTTCGACGTTCGATCACTCGTCGACAAACTGAGTCGGCACGCGCGTGGTCGACTCGACAAGCTCTTTGTTCGACGTGACGAACTTCACGATGGTCGGCATGTGTCCCTTCGTAAGCTTCAACTTGTTTTGCATCATCCCCTTGGTCGGATCGAGCTGCTTGCGAATGACCTCCTTCCATCGGGCGTACGAGGCGACGATGACGAACGACGCGGAGTCGGCCTCCTGTCGAGCAACCAGCCGGCAACTTCTGCATTCGCCCTGGTTCAAGTCGAGCCACATGGCCATGTCGTCGGGGATACCGATCGCCGGCTCGGCGGTAACGACATAAGCGACGGGCCCGTGCGTCCACTCCTTCGCCGCCGTTTTGTAGGCGTTGTTCGCGTTGATCGCGTCTTTGTAGGCGGCGCACCATTCCGCCGACGGGAAGCGGAGTTTGAGCGGATGGGGTGGGGTGGCCGCTGAGGTCATGATCCGGCTGACGGTAATCCAATCACCGGCACCCTGCAAAAGACCGCGGGGGGCGTCAGCCGCACGGATGGCATGGACGCAGACCCGTGTGCCCGGCCATAATTCGTTGGATGGTTCGCAGTGTGCGCCCTCGAGTGCACTCACCCGGCAACAGGCGCCTCGACGGAGTGCTCGACTTCGTGGCGTTCGCGGCGCGCCCGATGCCGCTGCTCACCCTGCTCGACGAGGCGCCGCGCCGCATTGCGTCACTGCTGGAGGCAGACGTCTGCTCTCTCTACGTCGTCGAGGGAGACAAGAGCGAACTCGTCATGCGCGGCAACGTCGGTTTCACGAACGACGCGATCGGACAGGTGCGATTGCGTGTCGGCGAAGGAATCACCGGCGAAGCGCTCGAGTACATGCGCCCGATTTCGATCGATACGGCCGAGCAGCATGCCGCGTACAAGCACTTCGCCGAGCTTCGTGAGGAGCGCTTCCCCGTGTTCCTCGTCGTGCCCGTGCGTGGCATCGTCGGCCCGCTCGGGGCGCTCGTCGTTCAGAGACGCGGTGCGCCTTTCACCGACCCAGACGTCGAACTCCTCACGGTGATCGGTGGACTCATCGCGGCCGGCATTCGGCACGCCGAGCTCGTGGACGAAGCCCGCGAAAAGCGCGCGCGCAGGACGGCCGGCGGCACCCGCAAGGTCACGCTGACAGGACGACCGGCCATGGTAGGACGCGCGCTCGGGGCCGTCGCCGCACTGCGACGACCCTCGCCCCGGCCGGGCGACCGCGCGACGGAACGGAACGCGCCGGCCGACGTGCGGCTGCTTCGTGGCGCGTTCGATACGGTCGACAAGGCCATCCGCGGACTCCGCGAGCGTGCCCGCACCCTCGGCCTCGGAAGTGAGTCCCAGTTCTTGGGCACGTACGCCGAGATTCTGGAGGACGCCCGCTTTCGTGAGCGCGTGACGGAGCTCACCGGAAGCGGCGTCGGCGTCGCACAGGCGCTCTCCAAGGTGGCGCGCGACGTCACGCGCACCGCGGCATCGTTGACGCGCGACCCCTATCTCGAAGAGCGGGCACGCGATGTCGAGGATTTGTGCGACGCGCTGACCGTTTTGACCGGCGCCGAGAGGCGCCAACCGGTCCCAAGCAAACCCATCATCCTTGGGGATAGCCTCACGGTCTTCGACCTGTTGGTTGCCGCGCGGTCGCAGCCCGCCGGCATCGCGCTCACCGAGCGCGCGTCGGGGCCCAGGACGCGAACGCTGCTCAAACTGATGGGAGTGCCCGCCGTCGTCGACGTGCAAGGCCTGTTTCGTTGGGCATCCGACGGCGACGTTGCCATCCTGGATGGCGACCACGGCCTCGTCGTCATCAACCCCAGCAAGAGCGAGATGGCCAGCCTGCGCGAATACCGTCGCAACGGACAAGCAAGACGCAACGGGGGCGATCCGATGGGTCGATCCGGATGAGGGGGGCCTTGTAAACTCTGGCCCACCCGTCCAAGCGCGTGCACACTACGGTCCGGGAATGGGTGCCGTACGTTGAGCTCCGCTTCACCGCCGCCGAGCAAGCCCGTGCCGACGGGCGTTGCGGAGAGCGAGAGCGACCGCGTCAGCGTGACCGACGTGAATGGTTCGGTCGCTCGCTTCGACATGACGTACTCGCCGCCGGCCCATCCGCGGAACCGATCCAAGTTCGGCCCTCCCCTTCGGATGCGCATCCCGTCGGCCTTGTACCTCGCCGGAGCGCTCGTACTCGGCTCCGTCGTTTGTTACGCGTACGGATACGCGCCATCGAGCTCGCGGCTGTTCGTGTGGGTCGTCGAGGGCGACCGCGGGCGACCCGTCCCGGCGAGCATCCTCGCGGCCATCATCGTTGTCAGCGCGCTTGCCACCGTCGTGCGCACGCAGATGCGAGGAGTGATCGTCAGCGAAGATTGGCTCGAAGTGCGAGCCTTGTTGCCGCTCGGTGTTCCCCGCGCACGCCGGTGGGGGTGGCCCCAAGTGCTTCGGGTCGTCGTCGACCGGGATCGCATCGGCCTTGAGCTCTGGGACGGAACCTTCGAGCGACTTCCCGAGGTTGCGCGAGCGGCGGACCTCGCAAGTTTGATGGTGATGCAGGCCGCGAGGCACCGGATCGACGTCAGCGTGCTCGATCCCACTCCTCAATGACTGCATCACGCATCTCGGATTCCATCAGAAACTCGACTGCGGTCCGCGCCATCGCTTTCGCCGCGACGATCGCCGTGGCGCATCCGATCTCGCTCGCCGCGGCTTGCGCAAAGCTGTGCTCATGGCAGAGGGCCGCACCTTCGTCGACGATCGCCAACCATGGATGAATCGAGGGCACCACGTGCGAGACATCTCCCATGTCGGTGCTGCCCGTGCCGATTCGATCATCGCGTTCGCGCGGCCGCCGTCCAAGGGCCTCCAGATGGGCGCCGAACCTGCGAGCGAGCGCCAGGTTGTTGACCATGTCGCGGTAGCCTTGACGCGTGCTCACCGTCACCCGCACGTCACTGGCGGTCGCGGCCCCTCTCGCGCAGCGCTCGACGATCCCGCGCACGCGCTCGAGCTCGACGCCGTCGCGCGCCCTCACGCTGAACTCGCACCCCGCATGCTCGGGCACGACGTTGACCGCTTGGCCGCCGTCGGTCACGTACCCGTGCACGCGCACCCCGTCGCGAAAGCTGAGCCGTTGCCCGTCAATCAACCTGAACGTGTCCAAGCACGCGGTGAGAGCGCTTCGCCCGTCGTGCGGTGCGAGCGCAGCGTGCGAGGGGTGCCCGTGGAACTCGAAGGTGAGCCAGAGCGACGCGAGGGTCGGGTGGGCGATCAGGTCGCGATCGAAGGGATGAAACATCATGGCGGCGTCGACGCCGTCGAATACGCCCGCCTTGATCATCTCGATTTTGCCGCCGCCCCCCTCCTCCGCCGGAGTGCCCAAGAGAACGATCTCGCCGCCGGCCGACTCGGCCACAGCCGCGGCTGCGACGAAGGCCCCGACGGCGCCGGCCGCGATCAGGTTGTGGCCGCACGCGTGACCGACCCCGGGCAGCGCGTCGTACTCCGCAAGGATGGCGGCGCAGGGACCTCCCCGCCTTCCAGCACGCGATCGCAGTGCGGTGGCCATTCCGGCGACGCCGTGCTCGACCCGATGGCCCCTGGCGGCAACGAACTCGCAGAGCCACGAGCTCGCCTTGTGCTCCTCGAAGCGGAGCTCGGGGTGAGCGTGGATGCGCCGCGCAAGCGCGACGAGGTCACTTGAAGATTCGTCGACGGCGCGATCGATCGCGGCAGCGAGTTCAGGCGCAAGGGGCATGATCCCGGAGAGAGTTGCCCACGGCGCGAGGGTTCGTCAAATGCCGGATGCCGGGTCATCGGACGATGCCGAGCGTCGTCGTCGATCGGCGGATGCGCTAGGCTGCGCACCAAGCGATGAAGTGGCTCTGGACCCGCGCCTGGCTCATCGCGGGGACGGGTCTCGTGTTCTCCTGTCGCAACTCGACATCGGAGCGATCGGGGGCTACGGCGACGTCGGTCGACTCCCGTTCGTCGTCATCGTCCGCGTCGGCAGGCGAGCTCGGGCCCCCGGTTACGAAACAGGCCGGCAGCCCCGTCCCGTCGTTCTCAGCATCGAAGGTGACGGGCAGCGGCAGCGCGATGGGCACCCACCTCGCCTATGCCGCATTCACGACACCCACGGTCGGCGAGAGCCGGACCCACGCACTGTTCGATGAGGCCACGGCCGAAATCGTGCGGCTCGAGAAGCTGATGACGACCTGGGACCCCAACAGCGAAGTATCGCGCATCAACGCTGCGGCCGGGAGACATCCGGTGGCGGTGAGCCAGGAGACGTTCGACGTCATTGCCGAGTCACTCCACGACAGCGAGATGAGCCAAGGGGCATTCGACATCACGTTCGAGACGCTTCACGGCCTCTGGAAGTTCGACCAGGATCTCGACCCGCACCCTCCAACGCCGCAGCAAGTCCGCGAGCGGGTGAAGTACATGGGGTATCGCCACGTGAGGGTCGACGCATCGGCGCATACCGTCTACCTCGACGAAGCGCACGTTCGCATCGGCCTCGGCGGAATCGCGAAGGGCTATGCCGTGGACCATGCGTCCAAGGTCCTGTCGGACGGCGGGTTGACGTCGTATTACGTACAAGCGGGGGGCGACCTGTACACGCGCGGGACCAAGCCCGATGGGTCGGCGTGGAACGCGGGCATTCGCGACCCACGGGGGCACGAGGGGGACTACTTCGCCGTCATGCCGGTGAGCGATCACGCGTTCAGCACGGCGGGCGATTACGAACGCACCTACATCGTCGATGGCAAGCGCTATCATCACATCATCGACCCGCATACCGGGTATCCCGCGACGGCATCGCGAAGCGTCACGATATGGGCACCTACGGCGCTCCAGGCCGACGAGATCGACGACGCGGTGTTCATTCTCGGACCCGAAAAGGGCCTGGCGCTGGTCGAATCGCTCGACGGGGTCGGCGCCGTCATCGTCGACGCACGCAACCGTGTATGGACGAGCAAAAGGCTCGACGGTAAGGTGGAGCTCGTGCATCCGCCGACCGACGGGCTGTAGAGCCGGCATAGCCCACGTCGGGGCCGGCTTTCTCGCTTGCGGGCGCGATCACGGGCATGCTCTAGTCCGACTGTGCCCCGGATGTGGACGCCACGATGGGCATTCCGTTTCAAGCCGCCCTCGCGTCCACAACTCGGCTATTGGGCTATCCTTGTCTTGTGTCTGGTCGCCGCAACCGGGTTCTATACGGACCTGCTTCGCCTGGTGAATCCGATTGGCGAAAAGTACGTCCCTTCATTTCCGCCTGGACAGAACGACTTCAGTTACCCATACGATGGTGCGCGTGCCCTGATCGCGGGCCAGAACCCGTATCACAACAACCGCGCGGAATTGACGAATGCTATATTCCGCATCACCGTCGTCGACCGCGTCGAATTCAAGCAACTCTACCCTCCCGGACACCTTCTGACGTTCGTACCCCTTGCGCTGTGGAAGGGCGCCAAGTGGCAAGAGGCAGCTCGACTTTGGTTTCGCTTCAACCTCTTGGCTCTCCTTGTGCTGGCCACACTGACGTGGGGACTCGTACGCCGCGCCACGAGTCTCGGGATCACGCCGCTCTGGATCGTCGTTTTCTTCGCGGCTCTTGCGCTGAATCCGGGCACCGAGCTCGGGCTCGAGCGCGGCCAAAGCGATATCCTGATGGCTCTCCTCAGCTGGACGGCCGTTTTCTGCTTTCTTCGAGGCGCGATCGGCTCGTCGATTTTCCTGGCCCTCTGGGGTGCGGCCATCAAGGGCTACCCTATCCTCTTCGCCCTCGGGCTGATTGTCCTGGCGCTCGCGCGCAACCGATGGCGACAGACGATCGTCGGCATCGCGGTCGCCGCGGTCCTTCTGGTGCTGCCGGTCTGGCGTTACTTCGGAGACGCGGCCAAGGGTGCAACAGCCCGGGCCGACATGTTCTGGCCGGTCTGGTACAATCACGGCTTTCGTAATTTGGTGTATCGGTGGTTTCCCGCCTGGGCTGAGCGGGGCCGAACTGGGCTTACCGCGTTTGCGCTTGCCGTCGCCGTTGGAGCCTGGGTCCAGACATTCCGGGCCGCCACGCGAGGTTCGCAAGCGGCTTCGGCCTTTTGGCTCGCGATCTTCGCTACCGCGTCGTTGGGCACCCTGCTCGGCTATTCCGCACTGAGCGTTTCCTACAACCTCATTTTGATCCTTCCGGGCACACTGGTGCTCGCGGCCTCCCAGGACCACGTTTGCGGAGCGTTCCTGTCGCTGCCGAAGTGGGCGTGGCACGCTCTGGGCGCGGTCCTTCTCGGCTGCCTTTTTCTGCTGTTCATCTGCCGCTTGGGCGATGATCCGCCGGGTTACGAGGGCAACATCCCCGGCGCCGCGTATGGGCTCGCGATGCTGTTTCCCATTCTCGCGGCCATCGTGGCGCGAGGGATCAGCCGGCGGGTGGAAGGCTGAGACGGGCGCGCTACACGATTTCGATCTCGGGGAACGGAAAGATCATTCGCCCACCGTCGGCCAAGTATTCGTGCTCGCGACGCAAGAAGCCTTCCTTGAAGTGCCAAGGCAGAACCAGAAAATAATCCGGCTTCATCTTTCGGGCCTCGGCGTCCGAGATGATCGGGATGTGAGTCCCGGGTGTGACGTGCCCGAACTTATCCGGGTTGACTTCGGCGATGGCCGGAATGAGCTCAGGCCCGAGTCCGCAGAACTGCAGAACGACGTTGCCTTTGGTCGACGCTCCGTAGCCCAACACCGTCTTCTTGTCCGAGGTGAGCGCCTGGATCAGACGCGTGAGGTCGTGCCGATGACGATAGACGCGCTCCTCGAACTCCCGATAAGGCCGGGGCGTGTGGAGACCCATACGGTCCTCTTGGTGCAATAGCCAATCGATGACGGTGCGGTTGCGAGGTATGCTCTTGTTCGCTCGGTTGGCTGCCGTCACGGCGAAACTGCCGCCGTTGATCGCGTTCATGACCGCATCGACGGGTTCGAGTCCGGCGGCATCGAGGATCCGAAGGACCACGTCGAGCGAATAGTACTCCAAGTGCTCGTGGCAAATCGTGTCGTACGAGTTCATGCGCAGCATCGACGGCATGTAGCTTTGCTCGAAATGCCACACGCCGTCCGGCGCGAGCGCGGACGCGACTTGCTTGACGAACGAGATCGGATCCTCGAGATCGTAGAACATGGCGATGGACGTGACGACCTTCGCCGGGTTGGACGTCACTCGCCAATACGCGTCCGCGGAGAAAAACTCCGGGACGAGAGTCGCGTCCTTGGAGTAGTATTGTTGGAATTTGGCTCCCGTCGGGTCGATCCCGATCTTGCGAACGCCCGGGACGGAGTAGGACTTCAAGAGGGTGCCGTCGTTGCTCCCGATGTCCAAGACCGTATCACCCGCCTTGAGGCCCGAGAGCCGTTCCAGGAAGGCTGCCTTCTGTGCCAAGTGGGCGACCATCGATTGGTTCAGCCCCGAGCGATAGCCGTAATTCTCTCCGTACATTTCCTGGGGGGAGTAGGAATGCCTCAGCTGGAGCAACCCGCTGTCGGCGCACCAGACGAGCTCCAATGGACCGGTCGTCACCGCTTCCTTCGAATCGCGCGGAAATACCCCGGTGAGTGCTTGGTGCCCCAGGCTGAGAACCGGAGTGAGATTGGTACTGCGGCTGACTCGGCAAGCTGTGATTTCGGAGTATTCGGCGGTCAAGGATCCCTCCTGAAGTGTGCAGAGCGTCTTTCACGAGCCGGCAAGCATAGGACCAGCGTACCCCTTCTCGCGACCGGCGCCCCTGCCTTTGCGCCGGGTCGCACCGGCGCGCGCAGAACCTCGAGCCGCCCGGGTCCGCTCGAAACCCGCGTCCTGGCCGCGCGGCTGCTTGCGAGCGCGAAGCTGCTCGGGTAGTCAGTCCCGATGGCAAGCGCGGGCAAAACGCTCGTCTTCATTCCGACGTACGAAGAGCGTGACAACGCGCCGCGAATGCTGGCGGAGCTGGTTCGCCACGTTCCGGACGCGGACATCGTCTTCATGGACGACAATTCGCCCGACGGCACCGGCCAGATCATGGACGACCTCGCGAAGACGGAGCCCCGCCTTAAGGTGATCCATCGTTCCGGCAAGCTCGGCGTGGGCAGCGCGCACTTGGAGGGCATCGCGTACGCGTACGAGCACGGCTACGAGACGCTCGTCACGCTCGACTGCGACTTTACTCATTCGCCATCCGATATTCCGATTTTGCTGAAACATTCATCCGAAGCCGACATCGTAGTTGGCTCACGATACCTCAAATCAGGAAGCCTCCCAGGGTGGAACGTCGCTCGTAGACTGCTCACGAACGTGGGACACGTCTTGACCGTGGAGATGCTGGGCATCCACGGTGACGCGACAGGCGCCTTCCGTGTTTACCGTCTCGCCACGATCCCGCGCGCGATGTTCGATCTGGTCACGGCTCGGGGCTACGCATTTTTTTTCGAAAGCCTCTTCATCGCAAACCACAACGGGCTATCCGTTCGCGAGGTTCCGATCGTTCTGCCAGCGCGCACGTATGGCCATTCGAAAATGCAACTGCGCGATATCCAGCGCAGCGTGCAGCAGCTGCTGGGCCTGTCTGTGGCGAACATGGCGAATCCGGCGCAATTCCGGGTTGGCCAAGGCAAGTTCGACACGGACCCGAAGCTCGTCGATCCGCAAGACTGGGACAGCTACTGGAGAAGAAAGCAACGCAGGACTGCGTTGGCGTACGAAGCCGTCGCGGCGACCTATCGGAACCTCATCATCAAGCGGAGACTCAATTCCGTCATACGGAGGGAGTTCACCGACGGCTCGAGCCTCCTTCACGCCGGATGCGGCAGCGGTCAGGTCGACGTGGACCTGCACGGCTATGCCAAGATCACGGCGGTGGACATCTCGATTCCTGCGCTCGAAATCTATAGCAAAGAAAACCCTGGAGCCTTTTCGGTTAGGCATGCTAGCGTTTTCCGTTTACCGTTTCCGGACGGATCTTTCGACGGCGCGTACAATCTCGGCGTGGTCGAACATTTCACGCACGTCGAGATCCAGAGCCTGATGGCTGAGATCCGCCGCGTCCTGCGCCCCGGTGGCAAGTTCGTCGTCTTTTGGCCCCACGCCCATGCCACCAGCGTCGCGGTGCTGGGTTCGATTCACTGGGTGATGAACGACCTCCTGAAGAAAGGAGTGCGCCTGCACCCGCCGGAAGTTTCGCTCGTGCACTCGGAGAAGGAAGCTCGTCAAGTCTTCGAAGACAACGGGTTCGACCTTCTATCGTACGCCTTCGGTCCTCGCGATCTGTTCGTGCAAGCCGTCGTCGTCGGCAGGCGACGCGACTAACCATCTTCGCTCGGCCTTGTGTCCATTCCGAAACCCGACCTTCTTCTGGGGAGCCCATGGCGACGCCGACATCCATTCGAGGCGTCTTCCTCGGCGCAAGCGCGGCCGCGCTAGGGGTGGCCATCCAGGTCGCCAATGGAACGCTTAGCGAGGAGTCCTTCACGTATCTGAACGTGGCGGCTGGATTCGGTTTTGCCGCGCTCGCGTGCCCGCGCTACCCGGCGCAGCGGCTGCCGCTGGAGACCTGGATCACGGGGGTGCTTTGCGCCGCTCTGGCATGGCAGGTGGGTTACCTGTTCGTCGCGCCCCCGGGCATTTATTTGCACCCCGACGTGGCCGGCTTGCGCCTCTTCTTGCGCGGCCTCGGAGCCGCCGTCGTGCTGTCGGGGGGCCTGTTGCAGCCGTCTCGGTGCGGGCGAGGCGCATTCATGGCCGGGCTCCTCGCGATTCACCTGCTCCTCGGGATGTGGATTCTTCGCACTTCTCGCGAACCGCACATCGACGTCTACTATTTCCAACGAGACAGCTGCAACGCCATCCTTCACGGAACCAACCCTTACGCCATCACGTTTCCGAACATCTACGGCGACGCCACGCCATTTTACGGTCCGGATGCCACGTGGCACGGGCGGCTCAAGTTCGGGCTCATTTACCCTCCCTTGAGTCTTTTTCTTGCTTTGCCGGGATACCTGGTTGGCGACTATCGATATTCACAACTGTTCGCCGTCGAGGCCGCGGCGGCCTTGATGGCCTGGAGCAGCCGCGAGCGCACCGCGCCGTTGGGAGCGGCCCTTTTCCTACTCACGCCTCGCGCGTTCTTCGTTCTCGAGCAGGGCTGGACAGAGCCATTCGCGGTTTTGCTGCTCGCCGCTACGGTCTTCTGCGCCCACCGCGCTCGCCCGGCGCTTCCTTACGTCCTGGGACTTCTTCTGTGCGTGAAGCAGTATCTGATATTCGCCTACGTTCCGGCGCTCTTTCTCGTCCCGAACGGCGATTGGCGTAAAACGAGTACCTTCGTTCTCAAGACCTTCGCCACGGCCCTCGTCGTCACTCTGCCTCTGGCCCTGTGGAACATTCGGGCGTTTTTCGACGACCTCGTCATGATGCAACTTCACCAACCCTTCCGGAGCGACGCGCTCAGCTACCTGGCATGGTTTGCGCGCGATCGACCGGCGCCGCTTCCTTCGTGGGTGGCGTTAATTCCGACGCTCTTGGCGACGATTCTCGCCTGGTGGCGATTGCCGCGCACGCCGTCCGGCTTCGCGGCGGCCGTGGCGATCGTGATGTTTACGTTCATCGCGTTCAACAAGCAGGCCTTCGCCAACTATTACTACTTCGTCATCGGGGCACTCTGTTGCGCGGTTGCCGCGGAACAGTCTCACCCGCCCCGCGTCCGCTCTGCGTAAGCACGGACGCGAGCTTCATCGGCGAGTTCGGCCTTGCGTTCGCACCGTCGCGCCATGATTTACCTTCCTTCGATTCAGTGCGTCAACGGACCTGGGTCGACTCGGCCGCTTCGTGACCGTCCACGCGTCGAGGCGCCGCCCGCTGCAGCAAGGTACGCCCGTTCGGGTCGAGGAACCGCGGCGCCAAAATCCCGATCCGCTTGAGACGGAAGCCGGCTGCGCAGCGCAGGCACCCCAAGCCGTAGACGACGCTTCGGCCGAAGTTGATCGACGACGCCTCGTCGAAGTAGCGCGTGGGACACGTGACTTCTGCGATGCGAAATCCGAAATCGACGGCTTGGACGAGCATCTGGTTGTCGAAGACGAAGTCGTCGGCATTCTCTTCGAGCGGTAACGTCGTAAGGACTTCCTTCGAAAAGGAGCGATATCCTGTGTGGTACTCGGACAGTTTCTGCCCGAGGAGAATGTTCTCGGCTGCGGTCAGCACGCGATTGGCGAAGTACTTGTAAAGGGGCATGCCGCCGCGCAACGCGCCGCCTCCAAGGATGCGTGAACCGAGCGCGATATCGAATAGGCCGCTGGCTATGCAATCGGCAAGCGCCGGGACCAGCTTGGGCGTGTACTGGTAGTCTGGGTGGACCATGACGACGATGTCCGCACCGCTGTCGAGCGCTTCGCGGTAGCAGGTCTTCTGATTGCCTCCGTATCCGCGGTTCTTCGGATGGACCAGGGTGTGGAGCCCCAGACTCCGAGCCACCGCCACAGTGTTATCGGTCGAATGATCGTCCACGACGATGATGTGATCCGCCACGGCCGGGACTTCGGCAACGGTTCGCTCGAGCGTTCGCTCGGCGTTGTACGCGGGCATGACGACGACGATTTTCTTGCCCTGGATCATCGAATGCGGAAGAAAGCGCTGCCGAGTTGGGGCGCCACATTCGCACTCGGCCCTTTCAGGGTCAAGCGCCGAGCGGCCCCGCGGCGCCGACCGAGCTTGCAGGCTCCGGCCCCGTTCGATACCATTCGAAACGCGAATCTGTGCGTTCCGATCGTACGCTGCTGATCACCGGCGGTGCGGGCTTCATCGGCTCGAACTTCGTGCGCCATGCTATTGAGCGGGGCTGCCGAGTCTTAAACCTCGACAAGCTGACGTACGCAGGAAACCTCGAGAACCTCGCGTCGTTGGTCAGCGATCCCCGGCACCAATTCGTCTGCGGAGATATCGGAGACCGTGCGCTCGTCGCACGCCTCTTCGAGGCGCACCAGCCGATGGGCGTGGTCAACTTCGCGGCGGAATCTCACGTGGATCGCTCCATCGATCAGCCGGCCGAGTTCGTTCGCACGAACGTGCTGGGCACGTTCGAACTCATCCAGGAGTCGCTCGCGCATTGGAAGCGGCTCAATGCCGGGGAAGCGCGGGAGTTTCGCTTTCTCCACGTTTCGACCGACGAGGTCTTCGGCTCGCTCGGGCCGACCGGCACCTTTTCCGAACGTACGCCGTACGCGCCGAATTCGCCGTACGCAGCCTCAAAGGCTTCCGCAGACCACTTCGTTCGAGCCTCGCATATGACGTTCGGTCTGCCCACACTGACGACGAACTGCTCGAACAATTACGGGCCCTACCAGTTTCCGGAAAAGCTCATTCCCCTGGTGATCCTGAACGCGCTCGAAGGTAAGCCACTGCCGGTGTACGGCGATGGGCAGAACGTGCGCGATTGGCTGTATGTCGAAGATCACTGCCGAGCCATCTTCGAGGTCCTGATGCGGGCCGAGCCGGGCTCCACGTTCAACATCGGGGGGCGAAGCGAGCGAACGAACATCGACATCGTACGGCGCATCTGCGCCCTTCTCGACGAGGCGGTCCCACCGTCGTCGAACACGAGCCTCGTGTCGCGCCCGCAGTCCATCGGGAGCTACGCCGAGCTGATCACATTCGTCACCGATCGACCCGGGCACGACCGCCGGTACGCGGTCGATCCGAGCGCCATCGAGTGCGCTCTTGGCTGGACCCCCGGGCATTCCTTCGACGACGGGATTCGCAAAACGGTGCACTGGTATCTCGAGAACCGAGCGTGGTGCCAGCGAGTGTCTTCCGGGGACTACCGCCGCGAGCGGCTCGGTCTCGGAGCCATCCAATGAAGGGGCTCGTCCTGGCCGGCGGCTCCGGCACCCGCCTTAGGCCGCTGACCTACACGGGAGCCAAGCAACTGGTGCCCGTCGCCAATCGACCCATTCTATTTTACGTCATCGAGAACCTCGTGGACGCGGGCATCACCGACCTTGCCCTGATCATCTCGCCCGAGACGGGCGCCGAGGTTCGCGGCGCAGTCGGTGACGGGTCCCGGTGGGGCGCCCGTGTCCACTACGTGGTCCAAGACCGTCCGGCCGGACTGGCGCATGCCGTCAAGACCGCCCACGCGTTCCTGGGCGACAGCGACTTCTGCATGTTTCTCGGAGACAACTTGATTGGCACGAAGATCCGCGGTGCCGTCGCCGCATTCGCCGCTTCACCGTCCATCGCCGCCTCCGTCATGCTCAAAGAGGTCGCCAACCCGTCGCAGTTCGGCGTCGCCGAGGTCGATCCGACGGGAAATGTCACGCGGCTTGTCGAGAAACCGAAAGAGCCACGGAGCAACCTCGCGCTGGTCGGCATCTACCTTTTCCGCGCTGCGATTTTCGAAGCCATCGAGCGCATTCGGCCTTCGGCCCGAGGTGAACTCGAGATCACGGATGCCATCAGTATGCTGATCGAGCTCGGACACGTGGTGCGCTTCGATCGCGTGCAGTCGTGGTGGCTCGACACGGGGAAAAAAGACGACTTGCTTCTTGCGAACGATACCGTGCTCGACGACTGGCTCGTCCACGAGATCCACGGCTCGATCGATTCCGAAAGCCGGCTCTCGGGGCGCGTGCAGGTCGCTGCGGGATCGCACATCGTGCGATCGACTCTGCGGGGACCGATCATCGTCGGGGCACGTACACGCATCGTCGATGCGCACATCGGACCGTTCACGAGCATCGGCGACGACGTGGTCATCGAGCGGGCCAGCGTGGATCACTCGATCATTTTGAACGGTGGACGCATTCGTGAGATCGGACGTCTCGAAGACTCGATCATCGGGCGACGGGTGGTCGTGCAGCCCGGCGAGACGCGCCAGGGCGCACTGAACCTGCTCGTCGGGGACGACTGCCACGTCGAGCTCGGTCGGTTGCGTTGAGGACGCCGGCAGGAGGCATTCGCCATGACGACCGTTATTTTTGGAGCAGGTTTTCTGGGAACCCGGCTCTCGGAAACCATTGCCGGCGCGATTCTGTCGCGGGCGGACGTGGCCGACCGAGCGGCCGTCGCGCGCGAGCTGCGAACGCTCGATGCGCGCGCGGTCATCAACTGCGCGGGCAAAACCGGAAGGCCGAACGTCGATTGGTGCGAGACGCACCCGCTCGAGACCCAGAGGTCGAACGTCATCGGCCCGCTCGTGCTCGCCGAGGTGTGCTCGGAGCGAGGTGCATACCTGCTCCACATCGGGTCCGGTTGCATCTTCTACGGTCCTTCTCCGACCCGTGGCGGATGGCGTGAGGACGATTTCGCGAATCCTTCGTCCTTTTACTCCCGCACCAAATACGCCGCCGACTTGGTACTTTCGAAGTTGCCCAACGTCGGCATCGCTAGGCTGCGAATGCCGATCGACGGAACGCCCGGTGCCCGCAATTTAATCACCAAGCTTGCCGGATATCGTGAAGTCATCGACGTCGAGAACTCCGTAACCGTCGTCGACGACCTGGTCGCGGTCGTGCGGGTCTTGGTGGACCGACGCGCGACCGGCATCTTCCACGCGACGAACCCGGGCACCGTGCGCCATCGGGATCTGCTCCGGATGTATCGCGAGATCGTGGACCCATCGCATCGGTACACCCTAATCCCTGAAGACGAACTCGTGGCGCGCGGCCTCGCGGTGCACGCCCGTTCGAACTGCATTCTCGCGAGCCCCCGGCTGGCAGAGCTCGGGATCGCGATGCGGCCGGTTGAACTTGCCCTTCGCGATGCGCTCGCCCAGTACGCCACGCGCCGTGCATCCACGTAAAGCGAAGGATCGCGGCGCGAGGTGCGGCGCCTGTCGTCGTTGTGCCGGCGCCTCTACTTCCGGTGCTCGACGAACACCGTGAAATCCGCCACGCGGTAGCGCTCGTAGTGCGCCCCACTCAGCTTCAACCATCGTTCCTCGTCCGCCGGGCTCGCGCGAGGTTCGGAGGGATGGAAAATGTACGCAACGTCCTTGACGGAATCGAACGCAAGCCGGTAGCTCCGATGGCGGTCCTCGCGCGGATTCAGTGGTACGACCACGGGGTTCTCGCGAAAGAGAAATGTGAGCCGATACGACAGCCAGTATTGGGCCGCGGCGTAGGAGACGTGGCGCTCACGAAGCGATCGCCCCACTTCGAGCTCCTCGCGGGCGGTGCCACGCGCCGATCGAACCGGCAGCCCACCGTCGACACAGGCGATGCCGTAGCTGAGCCAACCGCCGACTGCCGCCGCCGCAAGATAAGGTACCGAAAGCACGGCAAAGCGCCTGCCGCCCAGCCCATGAGCAGCCGGCGCGAGCGCGAACGGCATCATCAGAATGACAGGCGCGAGATAGCGCGTCGCCCACATGTCCACCGGCATGCCCGAGACGAGGAAGCCGGCGAGCGACGCGACAATCGTGCCGATCGCGAGGATGCCGAGCCGACGTACGGGCCACGGAATGCGCCGAACCCAGAACAGCACGGCTGCCGACGCCATCAACAAGCCGATCAGTGCCGCGCCGACGAGCTGAATCAGCCGGAACCACGCGGGCACGGCTACGACGTCCGGGTACAGATTGCCGCGAGAAGCGAAGATCTTGTAGCTCAACGCCCACGGCAAACACTGGTCCCAAAGCAACTTGAGATTGTGCCGCACATGTTCGTGGTCCAATGACATCGACATCTGAGCATCGGCAGGGTCACAAAAACTCCGGAGCCAATGGAATGTCGGCCACCCGAGCAGCTGGCCGGAGGCGACGGCGCCGAGACGAGCCAACCAACGCCGTGTCCGCCAGGGCCACTCGAACGTACAGAGAATGGCAAAGAGCACGAGCGGGCCGATCCACTGGATCGCGTACAGGTCAACGTAGAGCGTGATGACGGCCGCAAAGCTGCCGAGCGCGAGGCGCAACGCCGGTCGCCGCGAGTGTCGGGCTCCGGCGAGTAACCACACCGAAGCTGCAAACAGGGTGATGCAGGCTTGTCTCTGAATACCGAAAATGAAGTAATTTACAGCCATCGGCGTGAACACGACGGGCAGGGTGAGCCACGCGGCCAACCTCGGAGTGAAGGTCATCCGCGAGATTCTGAAAACGAACCAGACGAATGCGAGCTGGCCGATCACCGGGACTGCGCGGAGCGCCAGCGGCGTTGGACCCAAGACGGCAAAGACCATCGCTGCCAGGATCGAGTCGACGGGTGCCTGGTACGGCGCGCCCCAGAGTGTCCAGGACCATTCGCCTCTCAGGATGTGCATGGCTTGAAGTCCGACGACGGCCGCGTCGGAGTCCACAGCGCCGGCGTTGAGCATCGCGGGAAAGCGGAACGCGAGCGCCAGCCCCAATAGAGCGAGCACCCACGCGTCGCCCGACGCCCACCGCTCTCGCCACCTCCGCGCGATCGAACCAATTTGCGCTCGCACGGGGAGTGCGGTCCATGTGCGGGCGAGCCGCTCGGTCCGATCGGATGCGCCGACGGCTTCTTTCACGTCAGCGCCATAGTCCTTGTGCAGCGGTCCATCAACGCCGATACACGCTGACGATGGGCACGCCGTCGTGCCTGACGATGTACGCGGGCGCGTCCGAACCGAATGCTACCCAGATCGCGTACTCTACCTCGTTCATGTGCAGCTCGTGCTGCAGAAGCGCTATCTGAGCCTCGTGCGGCGCACCAACCGCGATCAAATCCGCCCGGATTCGATCCTCACGTTGCATTTGCGTCCACGCGCCCAAGGTCGTGTCATGGATGAACACGGAAGCGCCCCGGGGTGCCCTCGGATTGAGGTATTCTTCGGCAGCGTTCTGCGTCGTGTATCCCCAAAATTGCCGATTCAGACCCAGATCCGCGCCGCCCGCAGTGCCGCCGACGAGAGGAACGTACGCCGAGAGCCCGAAGGGTGTGGAGTGCGCCGTAACGGCGAGGGGCGCGAGCACGACGCTGGTGAACAGAGCGGTCCTTGTACCCAACGCGGCACGGCCGTCGAGCTTGGGAAGTGCACGGCGAAGGGCTGAAAGGGCGATCGTGAACCCGCGGCCGGCGAAGAGCGCGAGCGCCGGATAGGCCGTCATCCAGTGCTTGGTGCCGCCGAAAATCGGCGTCCTCTCCAAGAAGAAAGGGACCATCGGCACCGCGAGAGACAGCGCCAACAAGAGATCGGTCTCGCTTCGGTCGGCGCGCGGAGGCTCGTCACGCCGTCTGAGAAGCGCCGCGCGGACTCTCCTGCCAGCATCGAAGCTACGATCGACCGCGCCCGCGGCGAAGAGGAGGATGGTGATCGCAGGGACCGTCGCAAGGACCATAACGGGTAGAAACGCCTTCGGGGCCGGCGGCCCGCCCACGTTTCGCCCCAGAAACTCGATGCTGTAGTAGTTATGATTCAGGTGGAAGTTGACGTACCACTGCACCCGGGCAAGCGTGTCGTTCCACAGGTACGGCCACAGTGCGAAGAACACGATCGGGCCGATCACGGCCATCGATACGAGGCTCGTGGGGAGTGCCAGCCGCCCGGCTCTCAGGCCTCGGACCAGCGCGTGGCGGTGCACGAACAGTGCGTGAGGCACGACGACGGCGGGAATCATCCACGCGTTGTGTTTCGTTTCGAGCGCGAGTCCGAAGACCACACCGGTGGCGATCGCCCAGCCCACGCCGCCGCGTTGTTGGGCCCGCCAATGCACGTAAATGCAATGGATCCAGATCGCCATCATCGGAACATCGAAACACGCCAGATGGGAATGGAAGAAGACGCGAGGCATCAGCGCGAGAAGGACCGCAGCGACAAGGCCCGCGGAGCGGTCCCACGCGCGCGCGCCAAAAATGTACGTCGTCCAGATCGCCGAGCCGGCCATGCACATCGCTGGAAATCGGTACGACGTGCTCGCATCGTGAAATACGTGGAAACGCTCGTGCAAGTAGCCCCACGAAAATCCGAACAGAGTCTTCACGAGCGCGGGATGTTCGTGGTTGTCGCTCCACGCGCCGTCGATCGCGCTCTGTGCGAGAGCGTCGACGCCGCGGGCGAACAGCATGTGCCACCAACCGAAGTAGGAAGTCGCCGCCCGGAAGTAGAACGATTCGTCGCGGGTGAACCCGATGGAGCGGGCCGTGGCGAGGAGCGCGACGACGTACGCGGTGCCCAGGGCCGCTCCGATCCCATGGTCGCGCCAGCCGATGCGGCGCGGCAGACGGAGTGCCGACAAGCGGCTCGGCCAGCCCATGAGGTACGGCCGACGAAGTGCCGGCAAACGGGTGCCCCAACCGATGAGGTCCGGCCGGCGGAGTGACGAGAGCTTCATCGGGTGTTCGCCTCGAAGCAGTACGGATAACGCTCCCCTTTCGACACGCCGACCTCCACGACGATATCGGCCCGACGGCCCGCAAGCCGGGTCGTGTCGAACTCGAACGGCTTCCACCCATCCGCAGCGCGATGCACCGCCTGCCCGACGATCGACTCGTCGACGCGAAAGGTGATGGTCACCAGGGGCCCCTGCGGAGAGGTGTCGGTCTCGATGTACTGGCCCTGATGGCCACGCAAGGCATGACCCATCGCCACGCCGAGGAACCGCAGACGAACGAGCGATGCGCCTCCCGCCGGCGGGGCATAGATGCAACGGTGAGGATAGTAGTCCGCATCGGCGACGATGCTCGTGGCGACTAAGCCACCCCCCGGACACGTGAATCTGCGCGCGGGCACGGCTTGCCCGGCCCCCAGACCACCGCTCAGCACCGGTGCCGCCCCGACGAACGCACAATCCGTCTCGCGATTTCCTTGAACGATCGATACCTGCAGACGTTCGGGGTTGACCATCGCGACGAAGTCGTCGAGCACCCTCGCGGGAGCCGGATTCCGCCACGTGGTCACGAGCACGGCGCCGAAGCGCCTTTGCGCGTCTCTCGTCCAGTCCGCGAGCGCGCCCAGGTGAGCGCCGCGAATCGAGACCTCGAATGCGCGTGGGAACCGCGATTCGTCGGCACGGGCTTCGCGCTCGATCGTGGCGAGATCCGAGCCGAAATATTCGCGACCGAGCGGATCGGCCCAGCGCGGCGCAAATGCGATCAGGTCGTCCGAAGTCGCTTGCGCCGCGACGTAATCACGGGCGGCTTTCCAGTCCGACTCCGGAGTCACCGAGCACGTCTGAACGCAGTGCGCGCCGAGTTCGAGCAGGCCGGCTACGGGGATGATCGCCGCCCACCACGCTTGCCACGACCCCGAGTCGGTGGGCGGATGCTCATGGGCGGTCACGACGACGGCGATACTACACTCCGACTCGAGCCTCGTCACCGTGCTCCGACGGACACCATGGGGATCACCGCTCGCGCAGTCGCGCGCTCCCACCCATCGAACGTGCACCGCGCGAACCGCTCGTCGAATCCGTGCGGCGCCGCGTATGCTGAGCCCATCGAGAATCGACGTGCGAAACGACAAGAGGCTGCTGCTCGTCTTCATCCACGCTTACACCGCCGAGGACACGCTCCGTTCGGTGCTCGCGCAGGACGTATCGGATCGAGTTCGGGTGGTGCGCGAACTCAGGGAGCTGGCTCCGGAAGCGGTCATCCACCGTGCGGGCAAGACGGGCAGACCGCACGTCGACCGCTGGGCAGACGCGCACCGACCCCACTCGATGGTTTCGGTCCGTTGTAGTGAACGCCGCCCGCCGCACCGGCCCGAGTCGTTCAGAGCCTCGGCGCCTGCCTTGGGGCGCCTCAGGGTACCACACCTTTCATGGACGGTGCCCCGTCGCGCTGGAGCGCCTGTGCAGGAGTCCGTGCTGCCCGTCCTTCGCGCCCTGCCCGCGCCCGCCTTTCCGAGTGACGAGCGATGCCAGCGATAATTCGCATGAAGCGCCACATCGGACCTATTCTCGTCTTTCTTTTTCCTTTGTTGTATTATTTTAGATTTCTTTATCCGAACACCTCTCTCCTCGTAGTCGGCAACGATTTTTATTATCTGTATTATTCGTACAAGTGCTACCTCGCCGATTTACTTGCGCATGGACATTTCCCCACGTGGTCGCCCGCGGAGGCTTGCGGTTATTCCTTTTTCGGCAATCCGTTTGCCGCACCACTGTACCCGCTCAACGCCCTGCCCATCGCCGCGCGCCTTGTGTTCGGCAATTACAATATTTGGTTCCACCAAATATTCACCGTCTTCGGGGTGAGCCTCTTCGCCCTCGGCACGTACCGCTGGCTCCACCAGGTCTACGGAAAGCCGGCGCCGGCGCTCTTCACGTCCGTCGTCCTCTCGGCGTGTTGGTCGATAGGAGAATTCATGCGCTTCCCCAACGCCATTCATGCCATCGCATGGGTCCCCTGGGTCCTCAGCGCCATCCATTCCGCGCACGTCGAGTCGCGCCTGCGCCCGGTGTACTTCGGGATGTTCGCGCTGTGTTGCGAGATCACCGCCGGTTATCCATATTTCGTCGTTTACAGCTTCTTCCTCTATGCGGCGTACGGCGTCTATCTCCATTGGGCAAGCCCGGCGCCGAACTGGCGTGAGCGTCTCATTCGGCAAATCTCGCTGATCGCGACGCCCGTCCTGCTGACCGCACCCTACGTCTCCGCCGTTTCCTTCGTCTCGAGGCTCACGCGCGACCGTGCGGGCGGCGACTTTGCCTACGCAACCGCATTTCCATTCTCGATGGTGGACCTTGTGGGCGGGCTCGTCTTCCCGCCCATCTGCACCGTCGAGGGTTGCTTCTATCCAGGAATTTTCACGGTCTTTCTCATCGCGCTCTATTTCTGGCGCCACCCGAACAACCAGGAGAAGATAGGGGTGCTGGTTGCCTTCGTCGGGCTTCTGACTCTCATTCTCGGCTACCGATCCTATTGGTTCGCGCCACTCTGGAGCTTCTTGCCCATCGTCAATCAAATGCGCGTTTTCTCGCGCATGACGATCATCGCTTTGCCCGTTCTAGCGATCGCCATTCATCAGGGATACGGCTTCTTTGCCGACCAACTGGGGAGACCCACCGAGGATCGGAGGTTCATGGCGCGCTCGGCGTGGATTGCGTTCGGATCGATTTTCGTCATTCAAGTATTGGCCTATTTCGTAAAAGACGGGTTTCACCGCGAATACGCGACGTACGATATGCAGATGTTTCCGGACGGCTCCAGCGAGCTCGACTTTCTCATGTCGACTCTCTTCACGTTCGTGGTGGTCTTGTCCGTCATCACGGTGAATTGGGCCGAGGTGCGCCATGGAAGCACGATCGCACTCGGGATCTTGCTTGCGATCGTCACCCAGGACACGGGCATCCAAGGGCGATTCCTGTGGGCCCGGCCGGTCGCCGCCGTTGTCGCGCAAGCCGGCATCGCAGAGGGCGCCATCTCCGACCGGATGGGGCCGGCGTGGGAGTACGCAAAACGACAGGCGGATTTCTTCCATCTCGTGCGCGACTATTTCGCCCTGGACCGCCTCGACGAGCACCCGGACCCGTCGGGGTCGGGGACCCTGGGACTGACCAATAGCCTGTCGGCGGCCCCGACGCCGGCCTTCGACTACGAATCGTACTGGAAGTTTCACGACAGCACGCGGCCGGCAGATTGGCGCCGGCTGATGGGCCAACAGAAGGTGTTCTTTCACAGCGCAATTCATCCGGACGCAGCGAGTTTTCTGGACGACTCCGTCGCTCATTCAGCCAAGCTGGACCGACCGACCATCGAGTACTTCGACGGCAGCGAGCTGCGGATGAGGATCGCGAACGCCGAGCCGGGATATCTCACTTGGATAGACAACTTCGATCCTGGGTGGTCGGCCACCGTGGACGGAAGAGCGGTCGCCATCGAGCGGTCGATGGAGACGTTCAAAGCGATCCGGATCACGTCCACCGGGCGTCATCGCGTGCGCTTCGTCTACCGCCCCGTCATCTCGATCTTCGCGTACGCTGCTATGGGCGCCGGCTTGTTGGGCCCCGCCCTTTTGGCACTTTGGGATCGTCGGCGTCGGCGAAGTCTGCCCGCACCGGAACGGCTGGGAGCGAAGCTTCCCGTGGGGCCGATTCGCGCGTAAAGCCGTCGCCGCGCACCCCAGCTAGGCGAGAACCGACAACCTTGGGCGAGCGGGGGCATTGACGGGCGTCGGCTAAACGCAATCCTCCCGACCTCCCATTCACTCAGACGAGCGTACGAGTAGCCGCACTCTCGCTAGTCCGGAGAACGAAGGATGGCAGGCTATTGATTCCTTGTCCCATTGAATGCTCGTAACGGATCGCTGGGTTACCCGCATTGAATGGAATATTGAGTTTGTCGCGCACCGATCGCTCCACCCAGTCGCGCAATTTCACGAGTTCTTCACCCGAGAGGTGATCCGTGAAGACGTATGAATGATAGCCACCGTCAGGGTCGCCCTTATAGTACTCGGCAACGCGGGTGAAATCGACGTCGTATGCATGCAGCCGGTCCCCCGTACGCTTGCATGTATACGTCCACGCATCCTTGATCGTCGGATGCTCGATAGCTTCATCATAATAAGGCGTCCCCGGATACGTCGTAATTACTGTGCAGTCGAAGTCGTCTGGTTTGACGTTAAGCAGCCACGCCTGGATCGCATGTATCGATTCCTCGCATTCGCCCGGGTGGCCGACGGACATGAGGGCCTTGATCTTGAGACCGTGTCTGCGTGCTATGTCGACGACTCGATTGTTGTCTTGGAGTGTGGCTCGTTTGTTGATATTTTCGAGTATGCGCGGCGATGCGGCCTCGAACCCGCATAACAGCCACCGGAATCCCGCGCGATACATAGCAGCAGCCTGCTCATCGGTGAACAACTCGGACTTCACGAAGCCACGAAGGCGGAATGCAACGCCGAGATCGGACTGGAGTCCCGCCAGACCATTCATGAGTTCAACGAGACTCTTGCTCACGTTCAGTTCGTCGTCGTAAAACATAAAACCTGTGAAGCCGTAACGTTGGTGCAACATCCTAATCTCATGGACGATCGACTGCGTTGTCCTTGTCCGAATCATCCGAAGCGACTTTGAATTGCGGCCGCCACAGAAGCCGCAGCCAAAAGGGCAGCCGAGCTGCGCGATTAGGCTGGTCGCACGGTGACCTTCGATCGTGTAGTTGTAGGTTGACACGTCGACGAGGTGCCGCGCCGGGAAAGGCGAAGCATCATAGACGGCATCGTTCATGAACAAACCGGTTTTGGGATCGTCCGCATCAATCAGGCGAGGAGGGCTATCCGAAAGAGCTTCGAAGATGGATATCTCGCCATCCCCCGCGACGAGCACGTCAAAGACGGCTTCCAAGTTGGCGAGAGCGCGATGGGCACGCCCGACACGGCCGGCCCGCTTCTCCAACTTGACCGCTGCATGCACCAGGGTGACGTGCGGCCCGCCCACGACGATGCGAATGTCGGGGCGCACGGCGCGAATCCGTTCGGCGATCTTCACGGCGGCCGGCAGCTGCGGTGTCGTCGCGGTCAGTGCAGCGAAATGGGTGGTCGAATTCCGCACGTGGAGATCGACCACGTCGACGAAGTTCTCAATCCCCGATAGGTCGAGGAGCTCGACACTCCAGCCGGCCTGTTCAAGGACAGCCGCGACCTTGAGAATTCCGAGGCTCATGAATACTCGCTCATCGAGCAAGAAAACGGAAGGCGGCGTAATCAGCAGGACGGGCGTCGACGCGGCATTTCCGTTGACGCGGGTACGGCCACCACCTGCGAGCCGTGACGAAGACACGATGGACGCCATTGGTTGAGTTCCTCAGGTGGACGCTTACGTCGCTGCAATTGTAGTTTATCGTTGCGCGTGAGGCAACGCGTGTCAAATACCGGAAGTTACAGCGAAACCCCGAGCAGGCGGGGCGTCCCGCCGACCCACATGCCCGGTTGGTATTCCGGCCGACCCGGTTGGTATTCCAGCCAGACGAAGTAAGGTGAGGGGTGACATGCTTCGCGTGACCGTCATCGTTCCCACGTACAATGAAGAGCAGACGATCCTCGAAATTTTGCGCAGGGTGAGGGCTCAGTCCCTTCCGCAAGTCGAGCTGGAGATCGTCGTCATCGACGATGGGTCGAAAGACCGCACGGTTGCGCTCCTGGAAGCCAACGTCGGGCTGTACGACAAATTGGTGAGGCAGCCGCGAAATAGCGGAAAGGGCGCGGCCGTTCGCGCCGGGTTGGCCCACGCGACCGGCGAGTTCGTGCTTTTTCAAGACGCGGATCTCGAGTACGACCCGGCAGATTACCATAAGCTGATGGAGCCGGTTATCCGGTTCAATGCGGACGTTGTAATCGGAAGCCGAATGCTCGCGTCTCCCTGGACCCGCGTGCATTATTTTTGGCACAAGCAGGGAAATCAATTGTTGACGTTAATCTTCAATTTCTTATTCAATACGACGTTCACGGACACATACAGTTGTTATCTACTCTATCGTCGTTCGTTACTTGACCACAATGAGCTGCAATCGGACGGATGGGAGCAGCACGCGGAGATCCTGTGTCGGGTCGTGCCGCGCGCGGAGGCGCGTTACGAAGTTGCTATCAGCTACGCCGGGCGCACGTACGAACAAGGAAAGAAGATTCGCGCTCACCACGCGCTTGCGGTCCTTCGGATGATCGTGAAGCGCCGGCTCGCCCTATTCTGGGACGCTCTATCATCCGGTCGCCGGCCGACCGCTGCGGCGGCGCCGCGGACCCGTCTCTCGGATGGTGTCGAAGAGGTTCGTTCATCCGCTTCTCTCAGCCGTTCCGCCGATGACGCGGGGTCGAGCCAGTCGTCGGACCCCTGAGGACCTTCGCGATGCCATCCCGACCTTACGAGGGGCAGGACCTCGAGGCGCTTGCCGACATGCGACGGTACCAGAATTGGTTGCTCGAGTCGTTCCGTACACGATTGAAGGGAAGACGCGTTCTCGAGGTTGGGGCGGGTATCGGAAACCTCTCCGAGCGGTATGTGGACGAAACTAGCGAGGCCGTTCTGGTGGAGCCTGCCGAGAACCTCGCGGCCCGGCTGCGAGATCGGTTCGGGGGTCGCAGACACGTTAGGACGATGGCCGGATCGTTGGCGGCAGTGACCCCGTATCTCGCGCCAGCGTCGTTCGACTCGTGCATACTGATCAATGTCCTCGAACACGTAGAAGATGACAAGGATATGCTTCTTCAGCTGCGAGCTCTGCTGAAGCCAAACGGAGCGCTCCTCCTCTTTGTTCCCGCGCTTCCTTTCTTGTACGGCACTCTGGACGCGCTCGTAAATCACCACCGTCGTTACACGAAGTCGTCTCTTTGGAGTGTGGTGGGAGAAGCTGGTTTCTCGGTGCACCATCTTCGGTACTTCGATGTCCTCGGCGTGATTCCGTGGTTTGTTGCAGGACGGGTTCTTCGACGGTCGCGCTTCGACGAGACCGCTGCTCGGCTATACGATCGCTTCGTCGTACCGGTGGGCGCTATGCTTGAACGCATGGGTGAACCGCCACTCGGCAAGAACCTTCTCTGCATCGCCAACGCGGTCGGCTGAGAGGGACCGAATTCAACGAGGTCCTCCGTGCGCCGGCTTTGCACGGAGTACGCGCAAGATTCGCTCGGTTGGACAGGACCGAACGCCAAGCTCTCCCCGCAGCACGCTCCACGCCGCTGGCCGGGTCCCCTGCGACGACCGAACTCGTCTCGGATCGCGGCGTTGCGCTATCGCGGCACGTAGATCGAGGGCAAATTCCCCTCGAGGTGTCTCCAATGGGGGTCGTCGAACTCGTCGGGCGCGTAGAGAAGACAGCCGTCCTCTGGACCGGGAAAGTGGTACACGCGGATGCCACGCTCGTACGCTCGCCAGGTGAGCTGATATTCGGAAATGTTGTCGTGCAAAAAACCGAGGATCAGCGTCGCGCAGCGCCGGTCGGCGGCCACCTTGAGCACGGCGGGGTGCTCCCACTCGAGTTTAGGCTCGTAAAAATACTGGGAGTGCGTGCGGTCGATGGTGGCGAGGGTGGCGGTCGTGACCGGCCGCAACGGGTTGGCCACGAGGGTGCTCCACCCGTACGCGACGCCAAGCACCGCCGCGGCCGATACCGCCACCGCGGACACTTTGCGAAAGGAGGCGCTCTCGCGCGCCCATCGACAGACGCCCCAGGCCGATAAAGGGGCCATGGCGAACCACGGAGAATGATAGCGCGCGATCCATACCTGGTTTCTCACGACCCAGTGAAAGATCACCCAGCCCGCGAGGGGCAAAAGTGCGGTCGCGAGCGCGGCGTTCGCGCCCGCGCGGCGACGTGCCGCCCACACCCCGCCGATGATTGAAAACAGCCAGGTCGCGGCAAACTGAATCGGAGCTCCGGCCAAATCTTCTTCTTGTGTCAATGCGTAGCCGGCATAAAAACCGTCGACGGTCCCCCCCCGATCTCCATTCGGCGGATCGGTCTTGCTCACCCGATCGAAGACGCGCTGGAGCCAGGCGTTGAATCCATCGACAGGGACGTGATGCGCGAAAGCGAAGAGCGGGTTCCCGAATCGTCGTAAGCCGAAGCTCGAGAGGGGAAAGGTCACCTCCATCTCGATGGGCCCCAAAAGCCCGTGAGACACCGCCTTGCGGAGCAAGTGAGGACCGGCCACGACGACGCCGACTGAAAGCGCGGTCGCGGCTACTTTTCCCCAGCGCAGAAGCTGGCGTCCCGGATCGACAAGTGCGGCGCGCAGAAGCCTCGCTGCGGCGCAGCCGAGGAGCGGCAAGACGAAGACCAGGCCCGTCCCCTTGACCAGGTAGCTCGCTCCGATCGCCAGCCCGAGAGCGACGCCGTCGCGATACCCGAGCCTCGGGGTCGCGCCAAACAGAGGGTTTCTCAAGGCGGTCACGACCGCGAGCGCAGCGACCGCCGCGCAGAGATCGTTCTGCTCGGTCGTTGCCTCGAGGAGAAAGCTCGGCACCGTAGCGAAAAGCATGACGAGCGGAAGCCGGAGCGCCGGGGGCGCCCGGAGGTAACGCGCGACCGTGGCGATCCACACGACCACGACGACGAACGCGGTCGTCTGCACCGTGTTCGCGAATCGCTCCGAGCCGGTGAGCGATTGCCAGAGCAGAACGAGATATTCCGCGCCGGGGCCCGGGACGTTCTCTCGGGAGTCACTGGTCGGAACGAAGGCGACCGAACCGTCCTGCATCCAATGGACGACTCGGGCGAGGTGATACGTCATGCTGTCCCCGTTGTTGGGCGGGTAGACGATCGCGACGAAATACAAGGTCGCGAAAATCGGCAGCACCATCGGAGTCACGGGGCTTCGCCATCCGAAGGCCAACGCGCGCCGCAACCCGGTCAAGAGCCCACGCACGCCCCCGCCCTTTCGCGGGATCTCAGGAAGCAGGACGCCGGCCACGAAAAGCACGTGGGCGATGGCGAGCCCGGTCGGGGTCGCTCCGTGAACGAGGCCGAGCGCGTTCAAGATGATGGCCTCGACGCCGATCATCAGGCAAAACGCGAGCGGTAGCACGGCCCCGATGGGCTTGGGGAACAAGGCGCGAGCCAGACGGACGCATGAGAGCGCGAGGAGGCCGACGAGCACGACGGCGAGGACTTGCCGTCCAGTCGATAGCATCCGCATCCCAACGTCCTCCGACGAGTGGGGCGCTATTAGCCCGACGGCGGTGGCCTGTCACTCGGAGGGCAGGAAATGCGACGCAAAACGAAAGGGCGCCGCCCAACCTTCGAACGGCTCCGTGAATCCCCGCCTCCGCTGGCAGGTCAGCGGTCGTGCGGCGACGCCGCCGTCAGCCCACGAGCATCCGCGCGAACCGCTCGACATCCGAAGCACAGGAGACCTCGTATACTGCGGTGCACCGCGGCGCATAGATCCGCATCGCGCTATCGCCTTGAGCCCACTGACCGCGCGATTCCGGACAAAGCCAAACCAGAGCGCGCGAGCGCTGCCGGATTCGGTCGAGGACTTCGGGCGCGGCCTCGCGGTAGTTCGTGCGTCCGTCGCCAAGAATCACGACGGTCGTCCGGCCATCGAGCTCGCGCAGGTGCCGATCTGCAAACGACCGCAGGACGCGTCCGTAGTTGGAAATGTCGCCGGTCCGAACGATCCCGGCGCCGCGCCAGGCCTGCAGAACGGCCACCTGAACGCTTTCGCGCTTGAAAAGCTCGGTCATCTCGCCCAGGTCGCTCACGAAGACGAACGTCCGAGCCGTTTCGAAGAGATCCTGTAGCGCAAACGCGAACTCGAGCAGAAAGCGTGCGACCGGCCGCACCGAATCGCTGACGTCGCACAACAGCACCACCTTGGGGGGCTCACGACGGCGGCGAACGGTCCGGAGCTCGAACGGGACCCCGGCCGTACGCAGGCTCGCCCGGAGGGTCGCGTGGGGGTCGACTCGACCCCGTGCGCTGCGCCGCACGCGGACGCGAGCGCGACCGCGAAGGCGATTGGCGAGTCGCTGGAGGGCGCGCCGCACTTCGTGGGCCTGTAGGTCCGTCAGCGACGCGAACGGCACGGCTTCCGCCCGTGCCCCATGACGGCGGCGCTCCGCTTCTTCGGTTCGCGCTTCGACCCTGCGGCGCACGTAGGAGCGAACCTCGTCGCCGACACGGTCGATCTCGAGACCGAGCGCGTCGGCCAGCTCCCCGCCCCGAGCGCCGAGTGCGTCGGTAAGCCCGGAACGAAGCCACCCAAGGACACGTCGCGGCGGGTCAAGGCCGGCCCGTCTGAGCACCCGATGGGTTTCGAAGCCGACCTGCAAGCCGCTGTGCGCGTCGATGGATTGGGCGATCCCGGACGCCACGAGCAAGCGGTCGAGCTCCGCTCCCCCCTCGATCGCTTTCGCGAACGTGACAACGTCGAGCGCCTCGGAACCATGGGAATTCAAGAGCGCTCGCAAGACGTCGAGCTCGGTGGAATCGAATCCGCGCGCAGCCAACCGCCGCCAGAGATTGCGCGGCTCGAGGGCGGGGCTAAAGAATGCATCGAACGCGGCGTCGAACCGAAGCCGGTCGGCTGCGTGCCACACGACGACGCTCGCGATCGCGCTACGCACCGTCCGCGGGTTCTCGATCCCGGTCTGCTTGAGGGCCTGTGCGACGGCAATCGCTTGCGCCGTGGAAATCGGGAAATCTTCCCGCCGAAGAGCCCAGAGAAACTCGTCGAACACGCGCAGCAGTGTCCGGGGGTCGCCCATCGTCGCTGCTACCCTCGTTCAGTTCTCGGGGCCCGGTTCTGTCAAAAGCGAACGCACCGTCGCATCGAGCCACGAATCCTCCGTGGAGTCGTAGCCGACGGCGACATCCCGGACGACACCCCGCTTATCGATGACCACGATGGTCGGTAGGCTGAAGACACCGTACGATCGTGTCGTTTGTCCCCTCTTGTCGACAGCGACCGCGTAGGGCATTGTGGCGTTTTCCGCGAAGAGAGCTACGTCCTTGGCATCCTCGGTCGATACGCCGATCACGTTCAGCCCTTGGGCGCCGTATCGAGTCTGCAGCGCCGCGAGCTTCGGAACGAAGACCCGGCACGGGCCGCACCACGTCGCCCAAAAGTCGAGCACGATGACACGACCGCGGAGCGGTCCGAGGGAGGTCGGGAAGGTGCCACGGACAGGTTGAAGGTCCTTCCAAGCGGGAGCGAAGGCCCCCACGAGGTCCATTCGCAGCATCTCGTCCTGCCCTGGAAACGGAGCGAGACCGACGCGCGCACGTTGCTCCGATCCTGCCCGGATGAACGCGATGTCGACGGCATCGCCGATACCGTGCATCGAGACAGCGCGCACGACCTCGGATCCGCCGGTGATCCGGGCGGCTTCCACGCGAATGATGCAATCGCCTTCGCGCATGCCCGCACGATCCGCCGGTGATCCGCGAGTGACGTGCCCGACCCGGGCGCACGCGCCCGGGCCATCGCCGTCGAGGACGACGCCAAGCCAGGGCCGAGCAGGCGCGGACTGCGCGCGACCCTCACTTTCCGGTAGCATGAGTGCGCCGGCAGCCATGAGCGCAAACGCCGCGCGAACAGCCCAGTTCGTCTTCCGTCCCATACCCCATAGAATGGGCGCTCGTGCCACGGGCCCGCAAGCTGGTCCTCACAAAATGCCGCAGCGCGCCCTCGCGATAGGCGAGGCCGCGCCACGTTCAGATCGGCGATCGCCGACCAATTCTACGATCAAGGTTGGGTCAAGCGAAGGGGCAGGGCGCAAAGAGCGCCGCTCGAAAGCGAGAGATAAGCAATGCAAGGAAGCGAGGCCAAGATTTGTGGGCTGGAGAGGAACCAACAACGACCCCTCGAGGACGAGGTCGCCCCATCGGGAGCCGCGATTCTCCACCGCGGCAGGCGCGAGCCCTGCGGCCCTCTGAGCAGCGGGCATGCCAAAGTCGGGCGGTGAGGGCCGGCTCCACCAAATCGTGCGCTGAGTGAGCATTTTTCCGAGGCCGGATGAGCCGCGCAACGCGAGCGTCGTGGCGCCCAAGTCTCGGTCGCGTTTCCGGTCTGAAATTTTTGCGAGCCACGGTCCGAATCGCATGCGGCGGCTGGGCCACGCCGCAGCGAGCGCATGCCGTTGACACCGCGTTGGACGTGGGTATGGTGCGTGCCCCGCAAGGGACACGAGCGCCCATAGCTCAGCTGGATAGAGCACTGGTCTACGGAACCAGGTGTCGGAAGTTCGAATCTTCCTGGGCGCGCCTGTGGGGCGAGTGGGCGCCGATCGTGGGCACGATGTTCGTGACGAGCTCTGCGATGAGCGAGGACTCAACCTGGATGAACGTGGCGCTCGAGGAAGCTCGGACCGCGGCCGTGGCCGGAGAGGTTCCCGTGGGGTGCGTGATCGTCGATTCGGCCGGTCGCGAGCTCGCTCGAGGCCGGAACGGTCGCGAGAGTTTGATGGATCCGACGGCGCACGCCGAGGTCCTAGCCATTCGATCTGCGGCCGCTCATCTGGGGGGATGGCGACTGAGCGGGACGACGGCGTACGTTACGCTGGAGCCGTGTGCGATGTGTGCGGGTGCGCTCGTTCTCGCCCGAGTGGCTCGTGTGGTCTACGGGTGCGCCGATCCGAAGGCAGGCGCGGTCACGACCATGTTCGGGATCGGTCGCGACGGGCGCCTCAATCACACGTTCGAAGTGGCCGATGGCATTTGCGAGCAGGCGTGCGCCGAAGAGCTTCGGCGCTTTTTTTGCGAGTTGCGAGCAAGGACGCGGGCGGGTTAGGGCGCGTCGAGAGAGTCCCGCGGGTCCCCGGGCTGGCCATCATTTTGAGGAATCGTGGATAGATCGTCCGAGTCGCCCTCGAATAGGGGGCGGGCAGCCACTGGAAGGCGCGCGGGCGGACGGTCGCCGCCGTGCCAGAAGGCAATCGTTTCGAGGCGGCCTTCCTCGAGCTCGCGGTCCGTGATTCGCCCCAGCTTGTGGGCAATGCTCATGAGCGTATGAATCGTGCGCATCCACCCCTCGGGAACCTCGCCGGCCTCGCGCATTGCGCCGTAACGCAGGGGCGCCGGCAATAACGACGACAAGAACAGGCACTCAGCGAGATTCAACTCTGCGGGCGTGCGTCCAAAATAATAGTCTGCAGCCGCGGTAATACCATATACTGCGGGACCGAATTCGATGACATTCAGGTAAAGCTCCATCAACTCGTCCTTTGCGAATGTCTGCTCTAGGTATTCGGTAAGAACCACTTCCTCCAGTTTTCGCGATAAAGTCTTCTCCCTCGCTAGAAACAGGTTCTTGGCGAGCTGCATCGTGATCGTACTGGCACCTCGAACGAAGCGGCGCGCTTTCAGATTGGCGATGATCGCAGCACGGATGGAGGCTCGGTTGAATCCGTGGTGCCTAAAAAAGCCGCCGTCCTCGGTCGTCAACACCGCCACCTGCATATACGGACTAATTTCGTCGAGGGATGACCAATTCGAACTGCCGGGCCCGGTGGATTGGTCTCCAAGTGTTCCGTCCGGCAGAACGATCCTCTGAGTGAACGGATGCCGGAACTGGTCCGGAGCCAGGGCCGACGGCACCGAGAGGACTCGGCAGCGGTCGCGAACAACGTAATCCAGGTCCAAGTCGTCGAGAGCGCGTGTATCGAACTCGGCATGTCCGTTGGCTTCGAACGATCCACCCATGTCCAACCCTTGAAGGACCGGCGACAGCGCCGCGGGGACGCTGTGGAGCAGCGATCGACAGGCGGCCTTGGGAATCTGGAATCGGAAAGCGCCCGTCACGTGATCCGGTTCTTGGTCGAGAAGGCCGCTGCCGCTCAACTGAATGGCGCCGGCAGACAGGGCAAAGTCGTCGACACGCAGCGCGCCGGAAGAGGCCAAAAGGCCTCGCGCTCGAACCTGGAGATCCAAGCCGCGCACGACGTCGCTGGCGAGACGCGCGCTCTGGAAAGACAGCCCCGTCGTCGAACCTTCGCCGTCGAATGTCAGAGAGCTGCCGTCTCCCGCCATCGCGAATCGGGCCCTTCCAGTCACCGTGGCGCCTCCGACGTCGACCAGACCGAGCGCGCCGTCGCGGACGCCCAGCATCGCCAGCGAGATGGGACCGCCTTCGAGAGCCGCCGTCTGGTCGCCCCCGCGAGAGGAAAGCGACACTCGAAGCGAGAGTGGAGTACCGGCGACGGCCGGATCCGTTGAGTAGCGCACGTCGAGCCCTTCGACGCTCCGTTCGACCGACAGCGGACCGGGTCCCAGGGTCAATGCGACCGGATCGTCCGCGCGGCTGATCTTCCACGTCGCGGATCCGACTCCGATCGCCGCCCCGGGGGCCACGCGACCGTTGAGAAGGTCGGCAGCGCGCGTCACCTTGGCCCAAAGCGACGGCACGTCGGGAAGTGGGAGAATGCGCGCGGTTGGATCCGCGCGAGCTTCGTCGAGAACCGCTCGTGTTCTGAGAGCATCCGATGTGCCCGGCCCGGACGAAGGCTCCTCACCGAGCACGTGCCACTCGACCATCAGCGCGTCGGCTCGCGCGCCGTCCAGCGCTCCGGCAGCGGCGAGCCCTGCGGACGCGTGAGACAGGGTGATCACCACCTGGCCGGAGCGCGCCCGTGCTCGAGCGATCTCGAACTGGGCCGCCTCTCGTTCGAAGACGAGGTCTAGCCCGCTGGCTTCGATCCTCGGTTCGCGGGCGGTGCCGTCGGTCCACAGGACCGCCGCGTCGCGTACGGCGACGGCGATCGGATGACGGGCGGCGCTTTTGGCCGTCCCGCCCTCTCTGTGCAAGCGTCGCCAAGCGTCAAGCTGCGCACGCAACGCAGCTTCGGCACCGCTTGCGAAGACGCCTCCACCTGCGACCTCTACGCGCTCCGCCGCCATTTTCCAGTTGACGCAGATACTCACGTCATCCGCCCGAAGCTCTATGCCAGGCATGCGTTCGGGGCGTACGACGACATGGTGCAGCCCGATGCCGCACCACGTCGGGCGCACGGCGTCCACCTCGACGGTGACGTGCCAGCGAGCCGACTCCACGGCAAGGCGCGCACGAGCCAAGGGTGAAAATGCCGCTGCGCCGCAGGTCGCGCAACCGACCCCCACGGCGCTGACGACGGTCGCGCCTCGCCAGGTCCATTGAAACCGCATCCCGGGTCGGTAGGCTAACGCGCCGCCCGCGAGGGCACACCCCCCGAGAAAAGCGCGCCGGACGTGGCGGCACGCCGGTTGCCGAAGTCTCAGCGAGCGAGCCGCATAGAGCAACGACACAAAAGCACGAAGCCCGCGAAATCGCGGGCTTCGTCCATGAAAAATCCCGGCAGCGTCCTACTCTCCCACACGGCTTCCCGTGCAGTACCATCGGCTCCGAGGAGCTTAACTTCCGAGTTCGGGAAGGGATCGGGTGTGGCCTCCTCGAAATCACCACCGGAAACTTGTGGATAGCGTCGTCCAAAGAAGCGCCGCTCTCGCGGCGCCGATTCGCGTCAACTCGAGCATGAAGAGCCGCGGGACCCTCGCAATCCGAATCCCGCGCGCGATTCTCAAAGTTTGCCTTAGAGATATGGCCAAGCCGCACGGCCTATTAGTACCGGTCAGCTCCGCAGATTGCTCTGCGTCCACATCCGGCCTATCGACCTCGTAGTCTACGAGGGGCCTTTAGGGGCCTTTCGGCCCGGGACACCTTGTCTTGAGGTCGGCTTCCCGCTTAGATGCTTTCAGCGGTTATCCGTTCCGTACATAGCTACCCGGCGATGCCACTGGCGTGACAACCGGCTCACTAGAGGTACGTCCAACCAGGTCCTCTCGTACTATGGTCAGCTCCTCTCAAGTGTCCTACGCCCACGGCAGATAGGGACCAAACTGTCTCACGACGTTTTAAACCCAGCTCGCGTACCGCTTTAATCGGCGAACAGCCGAACCCTTGGGACCTGCTCCAGCCCCAGGATGCGATGGGCCGACATCGAGGTGCCAAACCACGCCGCCGATGTGAACTCTCAGGCGTGATCAGCCTGTTATCCCCAGAGTACCTTTTATCCGATGAGCGATGGCCCTTCCATACGGAACCACCGGATCACTAACGCCTGCTTTCGCATCTGCTCGACCTGTCGGTCTCGCAGTTAAGCTCCCTTGTGCGTTTGCACTCTACGCCTGGTTTCCAATCAGGCTGAGGGAACCTTCGCACGCCTCCGTTACCTTTTAGGAGGCGACCGCCCCAGTCAAACTGCCCACCAGGCAGTGTCCCACGCCCGGGTTACGGGCGCTGGTTAGACTCCCAGATCAGTCAGGGTGGTATTTCAACGTTGGCTCAGCCGAACCCAGAAGCCCGGCTTCAAAGCCTCCCACCTATCCTACGCAGAATGGCCCGAGAGTCACTGCCAAGTTGCAGTAAAGGTTCATGGGGTCTTTCCGTCTTGCCGCGGGTAGAGGGTATCTTCACCCCCAATACAATTTCGCTGAGTCCCTGGCCGAGACAGCGGGGATGTTGTTATGCCATTCGTGCAGGTCGGAACTTACCCGACAAGGAATTTCGCTACCTTAGGACCGTTATAGTTACGGCCGCCGTTTACTGGGGCTTCGGTTTGGCGCTTCGCTTACGCTGA
>Ga0116125_1000005_pt1:55000-86267 | contig 86267 bp, 66 predicted proteins | sample June2015DPH_16_1_2_FD_89729 | JGI IMG/M metagenome (GOLD analysis project Ga0116125, IMG submission 89729) | Peatland microbial communities from SPRUCE experiment site at the Marcell Experimental Forest, Minnesota, USA - June2015DPH_16_10 | ecosystem: Environmental > Terrestrial >...
CCAAAGAACGTTGACCCCGCGCCGCTTCCAGCGTGATGCGTATGTGGGCTGCGATGAGCTTGGCCAGAAATGGCTCTTGCTGACCGACGAAATCCACCGTCTCACCGTCGGCGTCGACGAGAGCCGCCCCTTGAGCGCGCCGCACGCGGCCGACGAGCGTCTCCAAAATGGCCGCGAATGCGCTGTTCCACGAACGGCGGCTCAACCGGGACGCTCCGCCCGCGGCGTGTCCCTCATACGCGCAACGTCTCTGCGGCAACGGCAGCCGATGGGCCACGTACCGAACTCACGGCGCACGGCTCGAGTCCGCCATCAGCCGCTCAGCGGCCCCCGCAATCTGCACGGAGGTCCTCGCCCTGCGAGCACCGACCAGAGCGGCCAAAGCCGAACGGGCGCGAAGTTCGAAGACCGCGCTTTCCATCTCTCGCCCGCGCTCCGCCGCTCCGGCTGCGTCCACGCCGACCCGTTCGATCAGCCGGATGACATGCCAACCAAAGCCCGTTTCGACAACGGGACTGGTCTCGCCTCGAGCGTGAAGCGCGAACGCGGCGGCGACGAACGTGTTGTCCAACCTGGCGCCGGCGGCCGTCTTGCCGTCGGGCCCGAACGGCTCAAGCCGCTCGATGACCACTCGCGTGAGCTCGTGCGGCACGCTTGACGCGCGACGCTCGAACTCTTCCGGACTCGCGGCGTTCGCGACGGCGCGCGCGATGGCGGCCGCAAGCAGACGCGCGTGTTCCGGCGCAACGCTCGGCGAACGGATCACGACGGCGTGCACGACGCGGCGGTCCGAGAGCTCGTCGCCGCTGGGCGGTCCGATCGCTCGCGCGTCGTCGCGCAAGTGCGCCGCCGTGAGCCGAGCCAAAGCGGCCGTGGAGGACCAGCCGACCGCGGGATCGCCCTCGAGTCCCTGCGACTGCGCCGCTCGAGCGAGCAGAGCATCGTCGATGAGGTCTCGCAGCGCGTCGCGCCGCGACTCCACTCGGGCTGCGGCCACGCTTGCAACGACTTCCGGCGACAGCGTCGCGTCCCCCACTCGCGCGACCACGCCCGCTTCTAGGGACTTCCTGGGGCTGGGGGCAACCGGCCGTTGCCCGCAGGAGAGTGCCGACAAACACCAGGCCGCCAAGACGGCGCGATCGGCGCCCCGGCTCATCGGGTCCTCACGCCCGATCTGACCAGATTGGCGGCCTTCCAGAGGCACACGAATCCGACTCCAAGCCCATAGAGTGCGCGCAAGTCTTGCGCCAAGACGAGCGCCCGCTCAGCTCCGAGAAACGACGCCCCCGCTCCGCAAACCAGGACCATCGCCCATGCGTCGGCCGCCTGCATCCTTGCCGAGAGTATCAGTCTCGCCCGGCGAACAGCAGCCCGGCAACGGCGAGCACGCCCAGCACCAGGGCGGGGAGCACCGCGTTCCGCAGGATCGGTCCAGCGGCGCGGCGAGCGAGTCCGGAGCGCGATGCCAGCGCGACGTCCGTCGCGACGCCCATGAGCGCCAGACCGGCCACGAGCGCCACGAATCGGATAAGCAATGCGCGCTCCGGATAAGGCACACTCCACCCCACAAGCTGCAATGACAGGGCGATCAGCGCGCCCACGGTGATGGCGGCGACGTCCGCACCGCGCGCTCGCCGACGCCGATTCGGGTGCTCCTCTCGAACGATGGGGCTCGCAGCCCGGTCGCGGTCGAGCGGCGGAGACGCCGATGCTGCGGCAAACAGGCCCCATCCGAGAGCTCCGGCCATGCCCCGCCAGGGGTCCAGATGTCTCGGGGCCAGAGCGCCCGGGGCCAACCCCCACGCCACGCCACACGCAGCGACAAACCCCCAAAGCCAGACGGCTCGAGTTCGAGTGGCCGAGCGATCGCTCGCCACACCGGCCACCAGGATTGTGGGTGCGACGAGGGCCGCCAGGCGTGCCACGGCAGGCGCGTCGTGCGCCCACGCGAGCGGTGCGACAGTGACCGTCCAGGCATAGAGGCCAGGCACACATGCCTGCGCTGCGCGACTCGCGCTGGCCAAACGTTCGAGCGGAGATCGCGTGCGCCCCGCCACTCGTCAGCCGTCACTCACGAACGAGTTGCCGCGCCGCCATGGGAGCTGCGTCGGAACCCTCGTCGGCATCGATGGCGCCACGCAACCCGAGGGTCTTCCAGAGGCCCTTGTCGAGCAGATGCGAAGGCCGAACGTTCTGAAGCGCCGCCAACATGACGCGCTTCGTGCCCGGCCGTTCACGCTCGAGTCCGTCAAGCAGGCTCCCGACGACCTTGCGCTGCAGATGCTCCTGGGCACCGCACAAGTTGCACGGCAAGATCGGGAACTCGGCCGATCGCGCAAAGTCACGAATGTCGTCTTCGGCGCAATACACCAAGGGCCGAACCACGACCAGACGTCCGCGGTCGGCGACAAGTCGGGGGGGCATCGCGGCGAGTTGGCCGGCGAAGAACAGGTTGAGGAAAAGAGTCTGCAGCACATCGTCGCGGTGATGCCCTAGCGCGATCTTGTTGCAACCCATCTCCTTGGCGACTCGATAAAGAATCCCGCGACGCAGCCGTGAGCAAAGCGAGCAAGGTGTCTTGCCGGCTGGAATCTTCTCGGAAACGATCGAGAGCGTATCCTCCTCGATCATGGTGAAGTCGTAACCTTCGCGGGCCATGTACTGGCGCAGAACGCCGCCGGGATAGCCGGGATGCCCCTGGTCAACATTGACCACCTTCAACCCGAATCGGATGGGTGCCCTCCGCTGCAACATCCGCAACACGTGCAGCATCGTGTAGCTGTCCTTGCCCCCGCTCACGGCGACGAGGACGCGATCGCCGTCGTCGAACATCGAAAAGTCTGCAATCGCCCGGGAGACGGCCCGACCGAGCTTCTTCTCCAGCAACTCGTGCGCTGTCTCGGTCATCACGCCGACCCCTAGCACGCCCGCCCCACGCGCTCCGCTGACGCCGTGGATCCCCGGCGTCAACGCCACATAGGGTCCTTCGATTGCAGGGCCGTGAGCGAGCTCATTCTTGCACGGACCGCTCTATCATGGCGAGGAAGGTGAGCACTCCGTGGCCCGTGGCCCCTTTGCTCTGCATCCACGCGATCGGTCGATCGATGGATGATGGGCCTGCGATGTCGCAATGGACCCATCGAACGTCGCCAACGAACTCGCGCAAGAACAGCGTCGCCGTGATCGACCCCCCATACCGGTCTCCCGTTTGCTTGACGTCGGCCACGTCGCTCTTGAGTTGCTCGCGCAGGTCTTCCAGGATCGGCATTCGCCACATGATCTCCCCGGACTGCCTTTGAGCCGCTGCGAACTCCGCCGCAACCTCCTCGTCGTTCGCGTACCAACCGGAGCAGGTGTTGCCGAGCGCAACGACGCATGCACCGGTCAGTGTCGCGTTATCGACGATCACGTCAGGGGAGAGCGTGCGCGCGTATGCGAGTGCGTCGGCGAGAACGAGCCGGCCTTCTGCGTCGGTATTGATGATTTCGACCGTCTTTCCTTCGAGAGATCCCCAGATGTCGCCTGGGCGATACGCATTGCCGTCCGGCATGTTCTCGGCGCACGCGGCGATCGCATGCACCTCGACCTTCGGTTTCACGGCCGCCACGGCCGCCATCAGCGCGATGACGTTGGCTGCGCCGCTCATGTCGTGCTTCATTTCACCCATACCGGCGGCCGGCTTGATGCTCAGACCCCCGCTGTCGAACGTGATCCCCTTGCCGACGAAAACGAGATTCCGGGTCGCGCCCTTGGGGGTCCATGCGATGTGGATGAGCCGCGGCTCCCGGGAGCTTCCCCGGCCGACAGCCTCGATCAACTTCATTCCGCGCCGGCGGATCTCGGGGAAATCGAACACTTCCGCCTTCAGGCCGTGTTCCTTTGCCACGTGCTGCGCGGCGCGCGCGAGCGTCTCCGGGTAAATGACGTTGGGCGGCTCGTTGCTCAGGTCGCGCGCCAGATTGACTGCAGCAGCAACGCTCCGCCCAAGCGAGACCGCAGCTTTGGCCTTTGCACTGACTTTTTCGGGCACCGCGACGACGACGCTCGACAGCTCGGCCTTGGGCTTGCGGTCCCCGGTGAGATACTTGGTGAACCGATACGCGCCGAGTTCGATCCCTTCGGCGACGAACCGGAGCTCCTCTTCGAATCCGGCCGGCATGATCAGCGCCAGCGACACGGCTTTTTCGCTATTCGCGGCGCGCGCGGCCTTGGCCGCAAATGTGCGCAGCTCGGCGGACCCAATCGATTTTTTCGGACCGAGGCCCAAGATGAGGACCTTTTCCGCTCCGATTCTTCCGAGCGTCGCGAGCGCCACGCTCTGATCCCGCTTGCCCGCGAATTCGTCCTTGGCGATGGCCCTTGCGAGCGCCCCCCCGAGCGCCGCGTCGATCGCCTTGACCGGCCCAGGCATCGCGCCCGCCTTGCCTCCGCCCTCCACCACGCCGACGACGAGCAAATCGGCCACGAGATCCGTCGGTGATTCCGTCCGGAGTTGGATAACGATTGTCATAAGGGCCGCAAACTATGCCAGAGCGAAATCCGGACGTACAGGGCAACTCGGACGCCGCCGCGCCCCCGACCGCACCGGTACGCTCGCGACGTGCGAACCCATCGGCCGTTGAGCTAGGCTCGGCGCGCACCATGCGCTGGTTAGGCGCCGCCCTTTTTGCTCCTGCCCTCGGTATCGGCCTGTCCGCATGCGCGGAGTCGCGAGTGTCACTCGCCACCGGGCCGCGCGAATACGTGCCGAGCGACTACCCGCATGTGCTCAAGCTGTGGACGCGCGAAGAAAACCTCATCATCTTTACCGAGCTCGAGCACACATTGGCGGTTACCGCGACGTTCGAGTCCTGGGACTTTCGATGGGCGTACGTCGTCCGATATGCGGCCGACTACCGTCTCACCGTCGAACAGCGCCGAGCCCTGCTCGATCGGACGCTGCGGGAAGCGCTCGACACTCACGAGTTTTACGTCGCGCTTTACGGAACGAAGTGGCGATGGGTCGATTTGAGTCGCCCGGAGAGCGCCTGGATCGTTCGCCTCATCGACGATCAGGGCGATGAGACGGCGCCCGAACGGATTGAGTTGATCACCAAGCCGGGACCGCTCGAGGAACGCTATTTCCCTTACACGACGGTTTGGCGGCGCGCGTTTCGCATTCGCTTTCCCGGGACGACGAGCGATGGACGCCCCACCATCGCTCGCGCCGCCAAATGGTTCGGTCTACGATTCGCCGGGGCCGAGGGCAACGAGGAGCTCGTATGGCGGCTCGAACCTCGTCCTGACGGCACGAAAGACGACCACGCGACCCCTGCGCCCGGCGGCTGAAGGCGCCCCTCAGGAGCCGGCGAAGATCTCGAGCAGCGGCGGACAGGTCACGAGGAGCTCCTGAGCCGCCGCTCGGTCCGCGACAAGAATGAGCGCGCCGCCCTTCGCCCCTCGGACGGACGTCGGGGCTGGCGCGGCCCTCAAGACCTCCGTCGGAAAGAGAAAATCGCCCGACCTCAACGGGATACCCTCCGGAGCGCCGGAACGGCCGAAAAGCTCGAGTTCTCCCGTGCCTACGACGACCAAGCCGGGAATCGGTTCGCCAGCCTTCGCGAGTATCTCATTTTCCGCGATAAAGGCGAGTCGCAGTCGATTCGTCACCTCGGTCCGCAACGCCGAATCCAGGCGATCGCCGAGCGGTCCGAGTGTCACCCCGACCAGCGCCTGGACGCGATTGCCGGCCCCGCGCAGCTCGCGTTCGAGCGGCGCATTGGAGCGGAATGCATCCGCTACGTGTCGCTCGTTCCATGTCGCTACTCGAGCCTCGTCGGCGCAGGCGATGAGCCGCAGTGGAGCGATGGCATCGATTGTGCCCCGACCGCGCAGCACTGCGCCGGCGTGCAGCCGCTCGGCCGCTGCGTCGACGATCGTGGCGGCCACATCGACGCTCCCTTCGAGCACGACGGCAAGCGCGAACCCGGACACCTCTTCGTCCCTCCCGAGCCTCCGAACGGTGGCGTCACGCGCGAGGGAGCGGAGCACCTCCTCGGGCCATGGACGCAAGGCCACGACGTTGGCCAACTCGCCGCGCGCGACAGGCGGCGCGCTCGTCACGACTTCGTCGGCTTCGCGCGGCGGCCGGCGCGAAGGCCGCGGCAAGGGGGCGCGTTCCCGCACTTCGGCCGACGCGGATCCCCGGGCCGCCCGAGCTCCCTCGCCGTCCGCCCATGGGTCCAGCATCCCCGCGTGCGCCTCGGCCGCGGTGAGGACCGGAGCGCCCTCCCGGCTCGGCGTGAGCGCGGCGGGCACGCCCGTCGGACGCAACGAAGGTGGCAGGGAGGGCGAATGGCTCGGCGCCCGAAGGGTTGGAACCAGCGACGTCATCTGCAGAGGGAGCCTGGAGGAGAGCCCCGGAACCACCGGATCCAGCGGGCGCGGTTGCGCCGTGGGTCCCGCGGGGGGTGGAGTCGACCCGACGTGCGGCGATGTGATCTCGTCGTCGCGATCGATGTCGCTAGGACCCGGTGCGTCGGCGGCATCCCTGGTCGGCGGGTGGGGAACGACTGCGTTGCGCGCCGGTTCCCTCGTCACCCACTCGACCAGTTCCGCGGCGTTACGCGCCAGCATCAGAGCGCGGTCATCGTCCTCGGCATCGCTGGCCGCTTGCGCTGCCCGACGCAACCACACGACCGCGTCGAGCCGCTCGTCACGCCTCCACAGCGCCTCTGCCGTCTGCAGAGCCCAGGCCACGTCTTCGCTGTCCGTGTCGATCGCGAGCGGTATGCCGGCCATTGCCGCCCCTAGAGGTATCACGGGGCGCCCCCATGCAGCATCATTGGGGCGCGGCATCATCACCGAGAGGCACGTAGCGCACGAACGAAACCGTCATCGGAGCCAACGACGACGGTGCCGTCGCTTAGAAGCGTGATGGGCGCGTCGACGTCCCCACCCGTCGTAAAGCTCCACAGCAGTCCACCGCTTGCGTCGATGGCGTACACACGGTCGTCCTGGGTGCCGAAGAGCAAGGTTCCGTTGTCGTCCTCGAGCGGACCTCCGTGAACGCCAAAATCGCGCGCGCCGGTTCCCTGAATGGAGAGCTGGCCGAGCAGCGCTCCGTCGCTCGCGCGCAATCGCACGGTCCGCGGCATCGGCCCGTACACGCCGGCGAGTACGTCGCCGTTACGCGTGATCGACAGAGTACCTCGTACGTAGCCTCCCACGGCCGTGCGCCACGCGACGGCTCCGTCATCGGGGTTCAAACGTACGACCTCGCCTCCGTCCGTTCCCATGAAGACGGACCCGTCGTCGGCGATGGCTGGGGCCCCATCTACGTCCGATGCCAGGTCGGTAGTCCAGACCAAACGCCCATCGGATGAAAGCGCGTACGCCCGGTGGTCCTGAGACCCGAAGAATACCTTGCCGCTCGAAGCCACCGCCGGAGCGGTGAAGATCTTGCGCTTTGCAGCAAAGCGCCACTTCACCTGCCCATCGCGCGTAACGTCATAAAGCATTCGTCCCGCCGCAAATACGATGCTGTCGTCGGATGCAAGCGCGGCGGCGGTATCGGCGTCGCCGTCGGTGTCGAGATACCACTTCAGTCGACCGTCGGGCGAGACGGAGAAGAACCGTTTGGCGTCACTGCCGACAAAAAGTGTCCCGTCGTTCGCGACGCAAGGTGCGCCGTACCCGCGATCACCCAGCCCTAGGCTAAACCGAACGGTGCCGTCGTCCGCAGCAAGGGCGGTGAGCGATCCTGCCAACGTCACGACGTAGAGAGTCGACTCATCCGGGGAAGTCGTGATCTGAGCCTCTACAGGGCCACCCACATCGTGTGACCACGCCGTCGAGGGAAGGCTTCGGGGAGCCGAACCCGCCGCGCGACCTGCGTGACGCGCGTCTCCATGCAACGTCCGGGCGCCGCGGTTCCCAGCCACACCGAGCGGCGGAGCCCCAGCGCCGAGACCCGTTCGACGCACGGGCACAGGGCGATGGAATCCGGGCGGCTGAGGCGGCGCGGCAGCCGTTCGCGACGCCGCGTGCAACCGAAGCACGAATTTGCGCGCGGCGCCCACGAATACGATCCCCGCGAGCACCGCGACCACGAGGACCGGCATGCGCCGCACGAGTCGCCTCCTAGCGCGACTTGATGCGCGCCGATCGCGTGCGGCTTTCTGACTGGCGGGCCTCTTCGATGCCCAAAGCGTGCGGCGTTTCGTCCGAGCGCCGCCGCGCCAGCCAGCCGATGAGCGTCAAACCAGCAAGACGCGTCAACTCGGGCACGCAAGGCACACGAATCAGACGGGTGAGGTCCGCGATCAAACGGGTGCGCTCGGCCTCGTCCGGCAGTCGGGATTCCTGAGAGTTCGAGGCGGAGGCCTGCGCCTGATCGAGTTCCCACGCGGTAGTCGACGTTACCCCGGACCGGTCTTCCGATTCGTGTCCGTCTTCCGTCGAGTCAGCCGCGTCTTCGGCGCACGCCGTTCTTCGTTCGGTCTGGGGCAATTGCGCGCAAAGCATAGCCCGGTTCGGGCGTTCGTCGAGTTTCCCGGGGCGATCCCGCAAGCCGGTCCCCCCGAAGGGCCGCAAACAACGCCGACGCCGGCCCCCAAGCGCCAGGTCGGGGGCCACTAGAGCAGCCCTCCCCCCATCAAATCGGGTCGACAAGAACCTCCCGGTCCTTCGCGCCATTGGCCGCGCCGACCAGTCCGCGCCGCTCCATCATCTCCACGATGCGTGCGGCACGGTTGTAGCCGAGGCCCAGCTTGCGCTGAAGCCACGAGGTCGAGCACCGCCTCGTCTCCGCCACAATGCGAACCGCGTCGTCGTACAGAGGATCCTGCTCGGCATCGGCTTCGTCCGCGTCGCCCTCCTCGTCGTCGCGAGGCTTCAGGATGTTGTCGTCGTAGACGGGCTCGCCCTGGGTGCGGAGGAAGTCAGCCACGCGCTGAACCTCCTCTTCGCTGACCCACGGACACTGCACGCGTTTCGTCTCTCCCGTCCCATTGAGCTTGATGAGCATGTCACCCATTCCCAAGAGGTGCTCGGCCCCCTGTTCGTCGAGGATGGTTCGAGAGTCGACTTTTTGAGCCACTCGGTAGGCGATGCGCGTCGGGAAGTTTGCCTTGATGGTGCCCGTAATGACGTCGGTGCTCGGTCGCTGCGTTGCGAGGATGACGTGCATGCCGGCCGCCCGCGCTTTCTGCGCGATCCTCGCGACGGCCGTCTCGACTTCCTTTCCTTGCTGCATCATCAGGTCGGCGAACTCGTCGACGACGACGACGATCCAGGGCAGCTTTTCGGGGAGCGGCCGGCTGCCTTCTTCAGTCCCGCGTTCCGCCGGGATCACGTCGAGCAGCCCATTGTGATCCTTGGCCACCACGACCCGGCCGTTGGGGTTCTTGATCTCGCCACGAACGACTCGCCCAACCCACGCATTGTAGGTCGCCACGTTCTTCGTTCCGGCATCGGCGAAAAGCTGGTACCGGCGCTCCATCTCGTCGACGGCCCATTTCAGCGCCGTGGCTGCCTGCTTCATATCGGTGACTACCGGCAAGAGCATGTGAGGGATTCGATCGAAGGGAGCTAGCTCGACGACCTTCGGGTCGATCATCAACAAGCGCAGCTCGTCCGGCGACCGCCGGTAGAGCAGCGAAAGAAGCATGACGTTGAGGCCGACGCTCTTTCCGGCTCCCGTCGCGCCTGCGACGATCACGTGGGGCATGCTCGCCAGATCCGCGTAGACGGGGTTGCCCAAAATGTCGCGCCCGAGCACGACGGGCAACGGAACCTCCAGGGTCTGGAAACGACGGTCTTCGACCAGGTCGCGCAACACCACCTTCACGCGTCGATCGTTCGGTAACTCGAAGCCGATGCGATTCTTGCCCGGGATCGGCGCGACGATGCGCACTTTGCGCGCGAGAGCGAGTGCGAGGTCATCCGCAAGACCTGCGACCTTCGAGACCTTCGTACCGGCCGCGGGCGAGACCTCGTAGGTCGTAACAGTGGGACCCGGCAGGATGTCCTCGACTTTGCCCTGCACACCGTAGTGCGCGAGCGTCTCGATGAGCTTCTGCGCATTCGCGAGCAGCTTGTCGCGATCGATCGCGAGGCTCGGTTCGATTTTTTCCGCCACGAGCATCTCAACACTCGGAAGCTCGAACGACGCCGGGCCTGGACGGCAAACTTCCTCCGGAGCCGCTTCCTTGGCGAGCGCCGACGACGTATCGACGATGGTCGGAGACTTGCGAGCACGCTTCGGCTTCGCCTCGGCGGCAACGACGGGTGCGGCCAATTCCCCGTCGCTGAGGGGTCCGTCGGGCGGCGGCTCGATCGAGGCGGAGGGCGGCGCGAGGTCCGCAGAAAACGCAGGAACCCCATCCGCCGAAACCGGCTGCGACGATTTATTCTCACGCATCCCGCATTCCATCAGTGTGCTGGGCGCCAACCACTCCGCGACCGGCTCCTCGACGACCTCGTCGATCCTGGGTCTATGGCGTTTCCCCTTGGCCAAGGGTTCGACGAGCGCCTCGACCAAGCCTTCGTCCGCATCGAGTGGCAGGGCGGCGACCACGGCATCGTCCTTCGCCGAAGTATCGATGTGCGGTTCGCGTTCAGCACGCTCACGCTCCCGGCGCTCGCGCTCGAGGACGCGCGCCTGCCGCCAGGCGTGCGCCAAGGCGCGGGCCGTACCCGCGCCCCAGACGGCGATGCGGGACGCCATGCGCGCGAGCAGCCGGGCGAACGCGATGAACGAAAACGCGGCTCGACCGATAAGAATCAAGCCGAGGCACGCGAAACCGACCAAGAACGAACCGGCCGTCGAAAACAGGGACCGCGCAAGCTCACCGAAGATCTCGCCGACGCCGCCACCCGCCGCGTGTGTGCCGAACGCCGTGCGCCCCGGGCTTCCGACCTGAATGAGCGCGGAGGCAACGACCGCAATCAAGAGGTCACCGGCGATCCGACCCGACGTTGCCGGGCTGACACGACCGCGAACCAGGGGGATTCCAAGCAGCATCAGCTCCAGGGGAAGGCCCCAGCACACGAGCCCGACAAGCGACACGAGCTCTCGTGCGCATGCGGCCCCCACCGGACCGACCCAATCCCCCCCTGCGGGCGTCGCACCGGCCAGCGAACTACCGGCCGGATCGCCGCGGTACGAAGCGAGCGCGAGCGACAAGAAGAGCGCGCATGTCCAGAGGACGAGCGCCGCCACTTCACGCGGTCGGCCGTAGGCCGCCGCTCCATGGCCAAGGACCGTGGGCATGCGCGTGTTGCTGGGCAGCACCGACGGCAGGCCGACCGGCCGAGCCGGCGGCGACGCGCGGTCGCTCACGAAACTGCCCGGCATCGGTATTCCCTACGTTGCCACACACCAAACGGTACGACAGGCAGCCAAAGGGCGTCAACTTCCCGAAACAATTCCGATCGGGCGAACGCAGGCGTAGGATCTCGAACCCGAGTGGAGCGGGTTCCAGCGTTCCGGCCATGTCGGGCGGATTCAGGGGCCGGACATCCCGTAGGCAGGAGACGAGCACGACGATGCGAGAGCGGCGGCTAGACGTAGCGACAGGGTCGGCGCACCGGGGAGCCCGGTTCGCGACGCTCTTGCAAGCTTTTTCATGCGCCCTGGCTTGGAACGCAACCGGGTGCGCCGTCAGCGATTCGGACGTGCATCGGTGGGAGACGACCGAGAACGGGCCGGAAAAGCTCTACGCGATCGTCACGTACGACAAATACGCTTGGCCGCTGCGAGCGGAAGCGGCGCTCTCGCTCATTCGAATGAGACCGCGCAACGGCAAGCGCGTCGGCCTCGAGGACCTGATCGTCGGATACGACAGCCCCCAGGGTCGCGTTCAAGGCGCGCTCGCCGTGCTCGGCGAGGATGCACAGCGACGCATCGTGAACGATATTGCGCCGAAGCTTATCGCGGCCATGCAACAACCGCCGCCCGCTCCCTCGGCTGAGACTGGAGCGATCGCGGTCGACCCGAGCATCCCCTACAAGGACGCCGCCTTTGCGTTGCTTTCGCACGAGCCGCCGCTCGTGGGCGACGAAGCCACCAAAGCGGCCCTCGTAGGCGCGCTGACGCAGTGGGTACAGACCAATTTCGAGTCGCGCATCGACAACGGCACGCAGCAATTCGGTGTCGAGCAAATCATGCGTTTTCTCGGCGCGCCGAGCGTCAAGACGCTGCCGAGTGTCATCACGGAATCGTCGCCCAAGGTCGAGCGCGCGTGCGCGCTCATCGCCGACATCGGTGACGACGATACCAAGAAGCGGGCGAGCGAAGCGCTCGTCGCGCTCGGCAAACGAATCGACTCCCCGCAGTGGCTCGACAAGCAACGTGGACTGGTGATCGAAGCGAACCAAAAGCAGAAAATCAACGCGACGCCGCAACAGGTCAACGAACAGCTGAAGCAGTATCAAGAGAGCGAGCTCGAGCGAGTTTTCACGGACATCAAGCGCGTTGGCGGAAAACCCGCCGTCGAATTCTGCCTGGCTTATGCCCACGACAAGGACAAGAGCGAAAAAATTCGAACCGACGCGCTGGCGGCCCTCGAGAATCGCATCGACAAGAGCGCTCCGAACGAAGTCAACGTCGTCTTCGACATCGTTCGGGACGACTCCAACCCGGACAGGTTGCGTGGCGTCGCCATGGCGCGACTGGGCGAGCTGCCCAAAGAGATGATCGTGCAGAAACTCTACCCACTCTTCGACCGAAAGTGGCAGGTTCGGCTCGACGCCGCGCGCATGATTCTCAAGACCATCGGGACGAAGGACGTGCCCGATTTCATGCACAGGCTGCCCACGACCGACAAAGTGAAAATGGCCTTGAGCGAGCCCATCACCTACGGGGCGCTCATCCTGGCGATGGATCCGGCAGGGGGGCCTCGACCGCGAGACGTCCTCAATTCATTTTTGCAATCGCCGGAGTTGGGGGCAAAACTTACGGCGGCGGCGTCTTATTACACTGCAAAGAAATCGGAAGCCGGTCCGGTCTCCGGTCTTGCTGAGGACAAGACCCCCGTCCCAAAGTGCGATCCGGCCGATCAGTGCGGATGGCAGTGTGACGTTCGAGCGGGGCCGGCGGCGGCCGAGACCCTGACCAAGACCGTGACGACCGTCGGCGAATTCGTGCGGTTTTGCATCAATCCGTCGTTGCAGTGATGCAGCGGTTGATGCGCACTGTGCAAACGGTTTGACGAGCGGTACTTTTACCCCGTGGAGCGCGTACCGAGGCGATGAGCGCGGATCCCAATAAGAAGAACGCCCGCACATTTCAGTGTCGTGAGATCCTGTGGGAAGCGTTCGAGCAAATGGCGCGCGAGCTCGAATGCAGCGTCGACTATCTCGTCAATGAGGCGATGAAGCAGTACGCGCGCCAGCGTAGCCACGGAGTCCCGCGCACCCCTTATCCGGCCCAGCGCATCGACCCCGCAACGCAAGGTGCAGCGCTGTCCCAAGCGTCCGGCACGCCCGCGGGTGCGCCCCCCCCGGCGCTCGGCCGCGCCCCCGCGCCAGCGCCGCTGCCTCCTCCACCGGGAGGGCGTGTCTTGCCGCCCCCCGGGCGCCCTTTGCCCTCGATGCCGCTGCCAGCCCCACATCGGCCCAGCGCAGTCCCCGTCCCGCCGCCAGCCGTCGTCGCTCGGGCCCCATCAGGCATGCCGCCCCTTCCCCCGATGAGCGCGACTCCGCCACCGGTTCCGGCAGCCTCGCGGGCGCCCGCGCTAACAGGTGCGCTCCGATCGATGCCTCCGTTGCCGTCGTCGCCTGGCGCAGCATCGCGCGCGGCCGCGGACGGAGGCAGCAACGGCCAAGTTGCACCTGCGGCGCAAACCGCGACCTTGACGCTCATCTACAATGGGGAGCGGTTCGCCGTCACCAAGGACAAGTTCGCGATTGGCCGGGGCAAGCAGTCGAGCGACTTGACGCTCAAGGACCCGAACGTCTCGCGGCAGCACGCGCTCGTCGAATTCCAGAACGGCGTGTATTTCATGGTCGACATGGGCTCGACGAACGGCGTGACGTTCAATGGCCAGCGGATCACTCGAAGGCCGATCGCCGAGGGCGACGTATTCAGGATCTGCGACCACGATCTCCGCTTCACGTACCGCTGAAGACGGTCGATCGAGAGATCGCAACGACGGTAGGTCAGTGCCTCGTCCATGCGGCGATCTTCCGTTTGGCCCGATCCATCCAGCCTGGGGCGTCCTCCCGGCGCCCCAGGCGCGCCAGTAACGCACGCGTTTGCACGTCCTCCGGCTCGATGGCCAACGCGGCGCGCGCCGCGTCCATCGCCTCGGCCGTCCGCCCGACCCGTCCGAGCGCGCGCGCGAGCAGACCGAGCGCCCGCGACGACGAGCCCTCGAGCGCCACGGCGGCTTGCGCATGGGACACCGCACCGCCCGGATCATCGAGTTCTGCGAGCACGTGGGCCATCTCCAGGTGGGCGATCACGGCGCCCGGCGCGATCTCGAGCGCGACCTCCAACGCGCCTCGGGCGGCGGCAAGGCGGCCGCGCCGCCGATCGGCAACAGCCGTAGCCAGCCATCCGGTCCATGCGCCGTGGACGGTGGCCAGCCGGCGCGCACGCACTGCCACCTCGGCGAGACGCTCGACCGGAGCGCTTTGTGCCGCTCGAAGTGCGCTTTGGATTTCGATTTCGGCGGACGGATCGTCGAGCGCGAGCCTCATTGCGAGAACCTCGGCCGCAGCCGCCGACTTCGGGGCAACCCGCTCCACCTGATCCAAGTGGGCGCGCGCCTGCTTCTCGTCGCCGAGGACCAGGTGCGCCCGCGCCATGACAATCAACGCCGTGGGATCGCCCGGGAGCCGGCGCAGCCACTGCGTGCACAGGCGCGCGACCCGTGAAGCGCGAGCCAGTCCCTCGGCCTCGGTCCCGAGTGCGAGCAGAACGGCGTGACGAATCACATCGAGCGGGGGAGCGGCGGCGGCAAGTGCCGCGTCGATCAGCCATTGTGCCGTTGCCGTGTCGCGCATCCTGAGAACGAGCGCGGCGAGCCTCGCGAAGGCAGCGGGGTTCAACGGATCCGACGCAAGCACATCGCGCCAAACAGCGACGGCGCCCTCGGAGTCGCCAGAGGCGGCAAGGACCGTCGCGCGCTCGATGTCGAGCAAGACGTCGGCACCCACCGACCTCACGCCTGCCTGCAGCGTGGCGAGCGCACGCTCCAACTCGCCTTGAGCGCGGAGTGCCTGAGAGAGCAATGCGTAGGAACGGGCCCTCTTCGGCGCAACTGCAATGGCTGAGTTCATTCGCCGTTCGGCGTCGTGGAACCGCCCGACTCGAAGCAAGACGGCCGCGAGCGCCTCGGCCAACTCGGGGTTCGTAAACGCATCGGCCACTGCCCGCTCAAGCGCCCGGACGGCGGCCGAGGCGAGCTTTCCGTCAATGGAGGGATCCGATGCGGCCTCGAGCGCCAGCGAGGCGAGCCGATCGATCGGGTAGCGGGCGTGCGGCGCGTCGCCAATGGCGCGACCGAGATGGATCATCGCGGCGAGGCGATCGTAGGGACCACCACGTGCCGGGTCGTGCAGAGCGCAACGCTCGGCGCGCAACACGCTCTCGAGCGACTCCCACCCGAGTTCCCTTATGCCTGCTAGAGCCCCCACTTCGCCTTGCAACCGGCCGCAGAGCCGGTCGAACGCATCCACGACGCTCGCGCCTGCGCGGTCGCCGTCGAGGTTCGCGTCCAGAGTTGCGCACACCTGACCGTCGCCTGCATCGAACGCCATCAGGCGAATGGTCCCGTGCCCATGGAACGGCGGATCGAACGAGCCCGTCACGACAACCACCGCGCCCGTCGGTCCGTCTCCTCGTCCCGACATGTCTCGCCATGCGGCGGGCGGGATGAAGGCTTCGACCGGCGCTGGAGCCGCACCCGTCCGGTCTTCGGGCCGCCGCGCATGCAGCTGCGCCATCGCAACTCCAGTCCCTTCGACGCGAACGAACGCGTGCACCAGAGCCGCCAAGCCCAGCCCGAGCCCGCGTCCCTCCTCAGGGACACCGAACGGTACGACGACGGCGCGGGGAGCGTCCATGCAGGAAGGCTTACTCTAGCCGGCCCAGGCGACCGGCGGGCTTCTCAGGCGGGAGGACCCGATTGAGTCCCCCTTGCTCGAAAGCCTCAGACTTTCTTCATTTGGCGGGCCTCGCGCCGCACCCGCCTCGCTTCGCTCGCTTTGCTGTCCAAATTGCCTCGACCGTTCGGCAACGAATGCAGATGAACCCTTCGGCTCGTCGCTACGCCGTCCGCTGCCTTCAAGCGATCGCGGGTCATCTCGATGAACCGCGCTTGAGACCGAACGATCGCGCTGCCGGCTTTCGCGGAGACGCGTTCGTACTTGCCATCCGGTCGGAGCGCCCAGCTCTTCACGTTGTCGGCGCATTGGATCTGCAGAATGTCGATCAATCGGGCACGGATGGCGGGGTCCTCGACAGGAAACATCGCCTCGACGCGCCGATGGAAGTTGCGCGGCATCCAGTCGGCGCTGGCCAGGTACACCTCGTCGCGCCCTCCGTTGGTGAAGTGAAAGGCACGCCCGTGCTCGAGGAACCGATCCACCAGCGCCCGAACTTCAATCGTCTCACTCACTCCCGGGACACCCGGCCGAAGGCAGCAGATCCCACGAACGAGCAACGTGATCGCGACGCCCGCCTGCGAAGCGCAATACAGCGCGGCCATCACGTCGGCGTCCACGAGCGCGTTCATCTTGGCGACGATTCGCGCGGGACGCCCCGCCCGGGCGTGATCGGCCTCGCGCGCGATGAGCCCGAGGACCGCCTCGTGGAGCCCAAGAGGCGCGACGAGCATCTTGTTCCATTTCGGCGGAGCGCTGTAGCCCGTCAAGAGGTTGAAGAGGCTCGAGACGTCCTCGCACAGATCGGTTCGCGCCGTAAAAAGCGAAATATCCGTGTAGAGCCGTGCCGTCGTCGGATTGTAGTTCCCGGTCGACAGGTGCGCATAACGCCGAAGCTTGCCCTTCTCCCGCCGAACGATAAGCAGGCACTTGGCATGCGTCTTCAACCCGAGCAGGCCATATACAACGTGCGCGCCGGCCTGTTCGAGCATGCGAGCCCAGACGATGTTCGACTCCTCGTCGAAGCGCGCCTTCAGCTCGACGATCGCGGTCACCTGCTTTCCGCTCTCGGCCGCCCGCACCAGCGCCTTGACGATCGGTGAATCGCCTCCCGCCCGGTACAGAGTCTGTTTGATCGCGAGCACGTCGGGGTCGTCTGCAGCGCGCGCCACTAGGTCCACGACCGCGTCGAACGATTCATAGGGATGATGAAGGAGCACGTCCTGCTCGCGCAGAACCGAGAAGACGTCGTCGGCGTCGCGAAGGGGGGGCACGGCGTGGGGTATGAACGACTCGTCCCGCAGCCCGCGTATTTCCTCACGGCTCACGCTCATCAGATCGGCGGCGTTCAGGATCCCGGCCACCGGATACACGTCCCTTTCGGGATCCAGTTTCAGCGCCTTGACCAGCTTCGCCAGCGAACCGGCAGGCGGATCCCCCGCGACCTCGAGACGAACGGCGTTGCCTCTCTCTCGACGACGCAACTCCTGTTGGATCGACTGCAGCAGATCCTCAGCTTCCTCTTCGTCGACCTCGATGTCGAAGTTACGAGTCACGCGGAAGACGTAGAGTCCGTCGATGTGCACGCCCGGAAAGATGGTCGAAGCGTGCCGCGCGATGAGGTCCTCGAGCAACACATAGGCACGCGTGGCGGGCGCACCGCTCCGCGTGCGAACCCCCGCCATGGGCAAGAGCCGCGGCAACATCGACGGCACCTGAACGACACCGAACCCGTGTTCGAGCGTCCCCTCGCGCGTGAACATAACGGCAAGGTTCAAACTCTTGTTTCGCACGCGCGGGAACGGGTGCCCGGGGTCAATCGCAATCGGCGTGAGAATGGGAAACACGTCGTTGTGGAAGCGTGCCTCCAGGTCCGCGAGCATCTCGTCGGAAAGCTCTTCGCTCTTGAGAATGACGATGCCGGCGTCCGCCAATTTCGTAAGAAGCGCCGACAAGCTCCGGGACTGCGTGGTGACCAGCGAATGGACGCGGGCCGCGATGGCGGTGAGTTGCTCGCTGACGGTCATCCCATCCGGCGCCATCTCGTCGACTTCACCGGTGAGCTGCTGCTTTAGCCCGGCCACGCGCACCATAAAGAACTCGTCGAGATTGCTCACGACGATGGCGTGGTACTTCAGCCGTTCGAGCAGAGGCACACTTTCGCTCTCGGCCTCTGCGAGAACGCGAGCGTTGAACTCGAGCCAGGACAGCTCGCGATTGAGGTAAAGCGCCGTCGAGCGGACGTCCGGAACCTCGGTCGCGGGCAGCAGAGGCGAGGAGGCCGTCGGGAGCGCCGGCCGCGACGGAGAGCTTGCGGGGTCGCCTGGTTTTGCAGGGCTCACGGCAGTCGCAGCAGCTGTGTCGTCCGTCATATCTGCCCAGGACCCGTCATCTTAGCGCATGTCGCGGGCGCGATCATCCGCCGGCGCATGCACCGTGGCGGACGTGACGCGGAGCCAGACATGATCGTGGCCGAAGCGCGCTGACTCTCGATACCCCGTGAGAACCCACGCGGCGGTGCGCGTGCAATGGGCCTCGAAGTCGTCCCATGCATCGACCTCCGAAAGGAGCGGCGAGTTGTCGATGAATACGAACGCCGCGGGAGGCCGATCGCGAACGCGCTGCAGCAGGTCCGATTCTCTGGCGTCTCTCATCTCGCGGATCCGATCGGCTTGCGCGGCGTCGGGGCGTCCCCCAGAGCCACCCGCAAGCGCCGCATCCGCGTTCAGGTCGTACGCGTAGATGTACGGAGTCGCGCTCATGCGAGCCGACAAGAAGAGGACGTACGGGTCCATCCCGTAGGTCTGAACGCCGTCGCCCGGCGCCGTGTGGGTGCGCAGATAGGCGGCCGCTTCGCGCATGTCGGTGGGGAAGAAATCGGACCGCACGAAATGATCGAAATAGTCCGCTGCGGCGCGGCGCTCGGGCGTCTCTCCCCCCCACAGCAGCCAGGGATCGCGAATGGTGGGCGAGTCCTGCAACTCCGTACCGACATGCAGGGAGATCAGGGTCGCAACCGCGATCGGCACGAGGCGCGCGCCGGCCCAGCGCTTGGGCGCGACGCCAGCTCTTTCCGAGATCCAGGCCACAAACACGAGCCACTGCAGGTGGACGCAGGCCGTCACCGGGTGAAAATGGTAGAGAAATCCCTTCGCCTGGACGACAACACCGACGAGCGCGCAAACGGGAGCGAGCGCGACTGCCGCAGTGCGAACTGGCATCTCCCCGGTCAGAATCAGTGCGAAGAACACGACGGCACCCGCGATGGCGAAGCTCGCGTACGTCGCGAAGAAAGGGGCCGAGAAGATGTCGGCCGCTGCTCTCGGCCAAATGAAGCGGTACATGGCTGGAACGTCGATGAGCTGGATGCGTGCGTACGCCATGGGGTCACCCCATGAGACGAGGAACGCGAGCTGCGTTGCTCCGCCGGCGGCTCCGCCCAACGCGAAGGCGAGCAGCGATTTCGAGGGCGTCCCTGCCGTGCTTCGATCCATCCACACGGTCGCGATCTGTGCGCAGGTAAACAGGGCGAAGGTGGGCTTGCCGAACCATGGGATGACGCTGAGCGCCCCCACCACGACGAGAAGTCGCATCGTGCAGCGTGTGTCGCAACGGTGACCTGCGGACGCGCGAGCTTTCTGCGCGACGAGCTGGAGAGCTAGGCTCGGGAGCAAGAACCAATCGAAGAAGCTTTCGCGCTGAGCCGTGTCCCAGAACCCGTAGGCGAGATACTGCCCGCTCAGCGTGACCCAGCCGGCCAAGGCCCAGGCCGCTCGCTCGAAGGCGCGAGGCACACGACCTGAGCACGCGCCCGGCGCACACCACCCGACGAACGCGAAAGTCGCGCCCGTCACGGCCAAATCGAGCAGCCTGAACCGATGCTCGTCTGCACCGCCGAGGCGCAAGAAAATGAGATGTATCAGGTGCGTGAGCGGACCGTTGACGTCCCGAACGTCGCGGTAATCCGTCGCGCCGCGCGATAAAGCCCACGCCACATATTGAAAAATTCCCTGGTCGCGACCGAGCGTCGTGACGGACGCGCGACGGGAGGCGTCAACGACCCAAAAAAGCGGCGGAAGCGCCAGCGCAAGCGGAACGGCAAGGGTACGCCAAAGCCGCAGCGACGAGGGCGCGCGAAAGACTGGACGTGCCTGCATCCGCCGGCGCGCTTATAGTGGACTAGTAGCTCTTTTTCCCAGGTCTTCGACAAGGGCTGCGCGTTAGCACTATCCGTGCGGCGGGAGGGTGGCTAGATTTACAGATGAAAACGTGTCCACCATTCCACCCAAGATGACCGAATCCGTTCGACGCTTGGCGTTGCCCAGTCCGACGACGACCGAGTCCCGCGCCCGCGCGTTCGCCGAGGCCCTCGCCGCGGCACGAGGAAAGCACGTGCTCATCGCGCTCCGGGGGCATCCGGACCCGGATGGAATTGCCTGCGCGATCACCCAAGCTCACATCGCGCAACGGCTCGGGGTCGCGCAAACGACCGTGGCTTATTGCCATGAGTTGAGCCACCGAGAGAACCGCGCGCTCGTGAAACTTCTGGGCTTGGAGCTTCGCAAGGTCAAAAGCGTGCACGAAATCGAGCGCGTCGACTTCGTGGCATTGGTCGACGCACACGAGATCGACCCGGATCTGAGCGACGCCGGAGACTACGAGATGCTGACGATCGTCGACCACCATCGAGCCGCGCTCCCTCCGAAGGCGCGGTTTGTCGACCTGCGGCTGGACGTGGGAGCTACGGCGACCATTTTCGTCGAATATCTGCAGGAGCTCTCGACCCTCGATGGAGACGTCGAGGAGGATCGGCGAATCGCTACGGCACTCATGCACGGCCTGTCGACGGACACCGACGACTTCATGCTCGCGCGAGCGGCCGACTTTCGAGCCGCAGGGCTCATTGCCGAGGTGTGCGACCGGGACTTGTTGCAGGATCTGTCGCGGCGACTCATCGCGCCGACCGCCATGGATGTCATTGCGCGCGCGCTTCAAGCGCTGGTCGTGCGGCGCAACTTCGCAATGGCTGGAGTCGGTTTCGTCAGCGAAGCGGAGCGCGACACGATTGCTCAGGCTGCCGACTTTCTGGTGCGCCGCGAAGATATCGACACGTGCGTGGTCTACGGGGTCATCGGCGAGAAGTACATCGAAGGGTCGCTCCGGACGCACTCTCCAAGTGTCGATCCGGCCGCGTGGATCGAACAAGCGTTCGGCTCGGACGAGAAAGGGCGCCCCTATGGGGGGGGACGGCGCGACAAGGGAGGCTTCCGTATCCCAATTGGCTTTCTGGGTCGCGTCACCGATCGCCAACAGCTCTGGCAGCTCTGCGAGCACGCGGTCCGAACCGCATTGCTCCGTCAGTCCGGCGAAGAGCCCGCGAGCGTGCTGGTTCCGACCGCCACGACGACCTGAGGCGCGGGCGCGCCGAGGAGCGGCGAGGTGAGGATTGCGTTCTTTGGCCTGCCGCTCGCCGCCGTGCTTCTGCACGGCGACGGTCATGAGATCGTTTACGCGGCCGCGTGCCGGTGCGCTCCAGGCCTTCGCCGGCTGTCGGCTCGCGTTGCGCCCGGACGAACGTGGCTGCGCCCGGATGCGAACACAGAAGACACCCTGGCTACGGTACGCGCCGCTTCGCCCGAGCTCGTCGTCAGCTGGTTCTGGACGACGAAGTTGCCACCCGCGATCCTCAGTCTGGCGTCGTCGATCGGTGTGCATCCGTCGCTGTTGCCGCGTCACCGCGGGCCGGACCCCTATTTCTGGGCACTCGACTGCGGGGACGAAATGACGGGCGTTACGGCTCACCGCCTCGACGTGGAGTACGATACGGGCCCGATCCTGGGCCGTCGGGAGCTTCGGATCGAACCCAACTGGAACGCGTGGAAGCTGGCACGCGCTCTCGACCGGCCGAGCCTCGCGCTGTTGCGCGATGTCGTGCGCATGTACGCCGACGGGCGAGCGCCGATTCCCATCCCCCAGGATGAGAACGCTGCATCGAGCGCGGCGGAGCCGGAAGATCAAGAGCTTGCGATCCGCTGGTCGTGGACGGCGGAGCGGATCGAACGACGCGTCCGCGCGGCTGCGCCATGGCCCGGAGCGTGGACGGAAATTGGGACGCGCTTCGTGACCCTTCTGCGTGTTCGGCCTACCCGAGAATACCCCAAAGCACTTTTCGTCTCCGAAGCCGCGATACGCCCGGACGGCGTCGCCGTGGTTCGCGCCGGCGACGATGCCGTCGAGCTTCTCGAAGGCCGAACCGAGGACGACGACCTGCTCGGTCCGGGTGAGCTCGCGGACCTCGTCATGGATGCACGCACCTGAGCACGCTTTCCCGTTGCACAGAGAGCGCGTCTACGGTTCGATCGCATGGTAGGGGTTGAGGCAACACCGCCGCCTTCTTGGCCTGTCACGACGGAGTGGGTTCGGGCATCTTCCGACCACGCTCCGCGAGGAGAACCGAACTTGTCCGATGTCGTCTCGCTAGCGCGCGCTGCACGAGAGTCGCTTGCCCGTGGGCTCGGCGCTCTACAGGGCGATCCAAACGTTCCTCGCCCGATGCTCGACCTCGCGGCACCGATCGCCCAAGCCATGGGCGCCCTCCACCAGATCGAGCGTTCCGGCGGAGCCCAAGCCGGGCCGAGCGCGCAAGCCGCGCTCTCGCATATTCAGAGCGCGCTCGCCCAGCTTCAGGCGCACCCTCCGCAAAACCAGGCCGTTGCAGCCGCTCTCGAAGCCGTTGCCGGCGCGCTCGGGACCGTCCATGCCTTGACCCGAGTGGGGGCGCAAGCGGTGGTCCCGCCCGCACCGGCCGCGCAGGGCTTGGCGTTCCAGCCCACCATGGTAGCGCAGCCCGAACGCCCGGCGCCCGCAGCGCAGCCACAAGTCCCACCGACCGTGGCGCAGCCCGCGCGTGCCCCCATCGTGCACCCGTCTCAGGCACAGCACGCGCAATCGCCCTCTCCGCAGGCCAAGGCCGCCCAATGGCCAGTTGCGCAGCCGGCGCCTGCTCAGGCGCCGTTTGCTCAGCAGAGAGGCGCCGCCCCCGCTTCCGCGGCTGCCGACGGGGGTACGGTGACTGCCGAGCTCGGCGCCCACAGCCCGAGCAACTTCTACAAGGGCCTGTCGGGCAATGACATCATCGACCACGGGGGTCTATTCGTCTCGACGTATCGGTTGCCCAAGATTGGGCAACCCGTCCGGGTGCGCGTATCGCTTCCGGGGGGCTACGAGTTCGAGGCGAATGCCGTCGTAAGGTGGCGACGCGAGCCGAGCGATGCTGGAAATGACGCACCGCCCGGCTTCGGCGCGCAGTTCACCGAGATCACCGCCGAGGCGCGTCAGCTCGTTTACCGGTATGTGCGAAACCGAGAACCGCTATTTCACGACGATCTTTGAGCCCGATGCCCTAGAGCACCGAACATGGGCGAAGCCCGGCTCGCCGGGGGCGACGACGACGGCGCCAACGGCCTAATCAACGGCGGGGAAAGGTGCTCTAGTCTAGCGGGACTTGCTCCGTCGGTTCGTCGCCTATCTCGCCGCGGCTTTCGCTGCGACTGCTTTGCTTGTCCACGCGCGGACCGCGAACGCGACAGGCGATCCGAAGCTGCTTTGGAAGTCGCTCGAAACGCCCCACTTCCGAATCACGTATTACTCGACCGAGGATGAAATCGCGCAGCGCGTCGCGACTCTTGCGGAATCGGTATACGTGCGGCTGCTGCCCGCGGTTGGTTGGGCGCCGAGCGAACGAACCGAGGTAGTGATCACCGACCAAACGGATAGCGCAAACGGCTCGGCGACAGCCCTGCCCTACGACGCCATCACGCTGTACGTAACCGCGCCCGACGACATGTCGCCTCTGGGCGACGTCGACGACTGGTATCTCGAACTCATTACGCACGAATACACCCACATTCTACACACAGACCACATCGAGGGACTGCCCGCGCTCGTTAATCGCATCCTCGGCAAGACGCTCGCGCCGAATCAGGCACAGCCCCGCTGGCTTCTCGAAGGGCTCGCGGTTTTCGAGGAAAGCGCGCGAACCAGCGGAGGGCGATTGCGGTCGTCCATGTGGAACATGTGGATGCGCGCGGATATTCTCGAATCGAACGTCGCCCCACTGGACGTATTCTCGAATCAACCACGCCGGTGGCCACAAGGCAACATCTGGTACCTGTACGGTTCCTTCTTCATGCAGTGGCTCGCCGAAACGTACGGTGAGCAAGCGATCCGCGCGATGATCGACGACTACGGGCATCAGCTCATCCCGTACAGCATCAATCGGTCAATTCGGCGGGTCACCGGTCGAACGTTCGAAGAATTGTTCCCAGCTTGGATCGCTTCGATGGCGCGCACGTTCGGCGCCGAAGTCGACGCCATTCGCGAGCGGGGACTACGCGAGGGGGTCCGAGTCACGCATACGGGCAATACCGTGGAACACCCCCGCTGGGCACCCTCGAATGCGTGGACGGATCATGCCGGCGATCTGGTCTTTTACGTCGACGACGGCCACACGCTGCCCGGATATTGGGCGTTGCCGCTGGTCCGCAATCCGCAAGGGGCGATCGTGGGCGCGCGCGAACGGGATCGAGAACTGCTCATACGGATGGACGGCGTCGGGGGACTGTCGTTCATGCCGGATGGCGCCGCAGTGTTCAGCACGGGCGAGGTGCACGAGAACTTATTCTTGTTCGATGATCTCTTCGAGCTTCCCCCTCACGAACGGAGCCCGAGCGGGCTGGAGGGAAGACGTGTGCGCTGGACGGACGGGTGGCGTGCGATCGATCCGAGCGTCTCTCCGGACGGTCGTCGCGTCGCATTCACCACGAACCATCGTGGAACGACTTACCTCATGATAGCAGACGCCGTCTCATCGCCCGATGTGACGGGAGTGCACGCGATCGCCAACACCCGCGTGCTTGTGCCGAGCGCTCGATTCGACCAGGCGTTCACGCCGCGCTGGGCGCCTGACGGACGTCACCTCGCCTATTCGTCGTGGGAGCGAGGGGGCTACCGGGACGTGCGCATCGTGGACACGTTCGACGGCTCCTTTGTGCACGTCACTCACGACCGTGCCATCGACGGCGACCCCGTGTTCTCGCCGGACGGACGCTGGCTTTACTTTCACTCCGATCGAACCGGAGTCACGAACGTTTATGCGTACGAGATCGCGACGGGCCGGCTCAAGCAGGTGACCAACGTCATCCATGGCGCATACCAGCCGGAGCCGTCGCCGGACGGAAAGTCGCTCGCATACGTCGGCTACACGCATTCCGGCTACGATGTCTTCATCATGGCGCTCGACGAGTCCCAGTGGCTCGACGCCTTGCCTTACGAAGAGACGCGACCCGCGCCCCCGGCCGATCCGCCTCCGCAATCGTTTCCATCGCACGCGTACAACCCGTTCCCCACGATCCGACCGCACAACTACTCGGTTCGGATCACACCCGGGAATTTCGGCGAGTCCAGCATCGTCTCAATCGCCGGGACCGACATCGCGGCAACGCACTCGTTCAGTGCAAGTTTGACGACCGAGTGGTCCCATCCCGAGTTCGAGGGGAGTTTCAGTTACGTGTACGGTCGGCTTCCCTTCGACTTGGGTGTCAACGTCTTCCGGCAGATCACGCCGCAGGGCAACTACCAGCTCGGCGGCACCACGGTTGCGTGGATCCAGGAGGAGGCCGGCGCCAGCACGGGAATCGGGTATTCGATCCTGCACGCGTACGATTCTCAGTCGTTCAATTTGACCTATGGGGCGACACGCGTGGCAGGAGAGCTTCCTCTGCCCGCAGACCTGCTCAACCCGTACAATGCACCGACCCTTCCCGGTCGCGGCCTGCTCGCCACACTCCACCTCGGGTGGAGTTATTCCAATGCGACAGGCTATCTGTGGAGCGTGGCCAACGAGATCGGGTTCGACGTCGGGGCGACGCTCGACGTATCGGACCCCGCGATCGGCAGCCAATTTCAAGGCTACGCAGCGCAGTTCAATTTCGCGACCTACCTGCCGATCCCGTGGCTCCAGCGCCACAACTTGGCACTCCACGTCGGCGGAGGCGTGAGCGGGGGCAACATGGGAGGCCAAGGGCCGTTCTATGTCGGTGGGTTCGTCGACTTTCCGGTCGTCAACATCGTCCAAAACTCGCTCGTACAGGGCGGCATCGTGCTGCGCGGCTACCCGGTTGTCGCGGAGACGGGCCAAGATTACGCACTCTTCAACGCCGAGTATCGCTTTCCGATCGTGAACGTCGATCGAGGCCCATCGACCCTGCCCGTCTTTCTGAATCGAATCAACGGCGCGGCGTTCGTCGATTACGGCAGCGCCTTCAACGACGCGGCCAGCGCCCAATTCAAGACCGGAGTGGGCGGTGAGCTCTGGTACGATTTAACTCTCGGATACATTTTGGGTTTTACGTTCCGGACCGGCTACGCGCGAGGTCTCGCGAGCGGCGGGATCAACAAGACGTATTTCGTGGCTGCGGTACCCTTCTAAGGTGTGTCCGACTCGCCAGCCGGCGCCTCTCTCGAGCCTCGTTCGGAGGGCCCGTCGATCGCCGAAGTCCGCCCATGATCACGAGCCAGATTCGCGGCGAGCAACTTGGCCCATCCCGTGGCACCATGTTTTGCGGAACGTCCATGCGCATCTTCGCTGCCGCTCTCGTCGCCTTGGTTTCCGTCGCCGGGTGTTCGGCGTTGCCGAGCCCGATGGCTCGCGCCCAAGAGACCGCACAGGAGTTCAACATGAACACCCGCTACGGCAGAAATGAGCTCGCCGCGGAGAAAGTGGCGGCGTCTGCGCGGCAGGATTTCGTCGCCCACCACCGAGCATGGGGCTCCAAGGTCCGCATTGCCGAGGTCGAGCTTCAGGGACTTCACCCGAAGGGAAGCCACGACGCCGAGGTACTGGTCCACGTGGAGTGGTACCGGCCGGAAGAGCAAGAACTACGGACCACGACGCTGAAGCAGAGTTGGCACGACGCCAACGGGTGGGAGCTGGTCGCCGAGCAAAGAGTCGATGGCGATATCGGTCTCCTGGGAGAGCCCGTCGTCTTCGAAGAGCCGCCCGAGGCGAAGCCGCCCGCGCAGTTTCCAACGGTCCATTTGGCTGGAACGTCAAACTAAATCAAAACCAGGAATGTGGAGTCCTGCTGGATTGCCGGCGACGCCCCACTCACCGAGAGCCGGAGGAGCTCGCAAAGCGGGCTCGAGGCGCGACTCGGCGGTCGCGCCTTTGACGAGGCGACCGCTGCGATCAGGGTCCGAGTTTCTCTGCGATGGCCGAGGCCGCGGCGGCCTTGGAAGGGCGCTTCGGAGCCGCAGCTTTCTTCGCGCCGAGCCCAGCCGCAGCTTTGCGTTCTTGCGCCTGACGCTTGAGCCGGGCCTTCTTCTTGACCTGCCCCTTGAGGCGCCGCGTTTTTCCGGAATTCCGTCGGTCGTGCTTTCCCACTGCGCGCAAGATGACCCCGCGCTCCATGGAGCGTCAAGCGCTTCGAATGAAGCGGGTGCCAAATCGGCTCGGGTCAGCGGGGCGTCCGGGGGGCGCCGCTCAGCCGGTACCTTCGACGGCGGTCGCCTCGCGTCCTCGAACTTCGAGGCGATATCGGCTGTTTATGGTCTCGATGTAGAAGACCTCGCGGCCGGCGAGCCTCAGCACGCGCTTGACGGGGGTGGTCACGTATTCGTGCATACCGTCGGGAAATTCGATGACGACCACCGAGCCCTTGCGAGGAGCTCGAACCAGGCGCCCCGCCACGGACCGCGCGCCCTTTCCGAGCTTTCGAAGGACTACGTCCACACTGTTAATCTAGCATTGTCTCGCCCGACGTCTACTGCTGTCACGACGCCCTTCCTTCTCGAGCTGCCAAGTTCTGCCCCGAATGGGTTAGGGAATGCCACCTTTCGCGAGACAGGCGAGCGTCCAGCTCTGTGCCTCCCTGTGCCTACCAAAACCCTTGAGTACACGAGCTTTCTGGCACTCCGGGCCGTCGTATCGGCCCGACGGCAAAGCCGGTGTGCGCAAAGCCGGCGTCGCTAGGACGGCCGCCGGCGGCGGCTGGGTAGCCGACGGGGCAGTGAGCGTCGTGGAAGCGGTAGCGACCGAAGCGGATGCCCCCGGCTCGGCGTGCGGGACGGACGACGGAATCGGCGTCGGGCGGCCCGTGGCACGTGGTTGCGGCGTTGCTCCTCCGCGGCTCAGAGGCGGGATGTCCGCCCCGTCGTCCGCACTTCTGACCGTATCCGGCATCAACGCAGCCGGCGCAATGGATGTGGCGGGCGCGGTCAACGGGCGGTCGTCGCGCAGAACTACGGGCGCGTTGCCGAGACTGACACCTCCGTGGACCGCGAAAGCAATCGCCACAACACTGGCGACGCCAACAACGCCCGCCGCAGCCAACAGCGTCGCGCGTCCACCGCTCCCCTTCGCCGATTGTTCGGCAGGCGGTCCCAGCGCGGGAACGGGGGCGGGCGTCGAAAGTGACATGTTGCCGCTTGTGGGCGTGACCATCACGGCGGATGGGCGGAAGGCTGCGGCGACGTCGAGAGGCGAACTCAGCTCTGTCCTCGCGCGGGGTGGCGCCTCTGCAGCCGCTTCGGACGCGAGGCCGGTCCTTCTTCCGGCGAACACGTCGATGAATTCGCGCACCGTCTGGAAGCGATCGTCGGGCGACTTGGCCAACGCCCGGGCGATCGCGCTGCGCATGAAGGAAGGAACACGCCCTCCCTCGGCAAGCGACTCGATCGGAGTGGGCGGCTGCGTCATGTGCTGTGCGGCCCACTCCCACGCCGTGTCCGCCTTGAACGGAAGCTTGCCGGTGAGCGTCTCGTAGGCAAGCACTCCGAGCGAATAGATGTCGCTGCGCGCGTCGATGGGACGCGCCGTGAACTGTTCTGGGCTCATATACGGCGGCGTGCCGAGGACCATGCCCTGCTCGGTGAGCTTCTGCTCTTTGCCGTCCGGTTCGCGAGCGCGCTTGGCGATTCCGAAGTCGAGCACTTTTACGAAGTCCTTCTGTCCCGCACGCTCTACAAGAACGACGTTGTCGGGCTTCAAGTCCCGGTGGACGATGCCGCGCCCGTGCGCTTCTTCGAGCGAACCGCAGACTTGCTCGAGAACGTGTGTGGCGCGATCTGGAGCCATGGCGCCTTCAGCGACAAGCCGTTGCGAGAGGCTCGCGCCGTGCAAGAACTCCATGACGATGTACAGAACGCCCTGCGGCGTCGAGCCGAAGTCGTAAACCTGAATCGTATTGGGGTGCTCGAGTTCAGCGATCGTCGCCACCTCGCGTTCGAAGCGGGCTTCCAGGTTCGCGTCGTGCGACAAGTGCGCGTGGAGCGTCTTGACGGCGACCTTGCGCTTCGCGCTGCCGAGCAGTTGCTCTCCCTCGTAGACTGCCCCCATTCCCCCCTCACCGATGAGCCGGACGACGCGATACTTGCCACCCAGGTTCTGTCCAATCAATGGGGCGCCGGACGTTCCGCCCGGCGACGACCCGGTCACAGTGGCGCCGCACGACGCGCAAAAGCGCTGCGATCCGTCGATCGGGCTCTGACACGAAGAGCACTTCATCGGGAGCCATCTTACGTTAAGGGCTCGTGCCGTTCACTCGAGGCTGCGAGGGCCGTGTGGCTGGAGCCGGTTGTTCAGTGCCGGGCATGGGCCACGGCAATGACCAACGACGCCCCGTCGCGCGGTCCAAAAGGTCCAATCGAGTGCCCCTCGAGGTCGCCGGAAAGACAACTCCGATGCGTGTGCGCAGTTTCGGTGTGAGTGCCGGCCCATGAGCCGCTCCGGCATCGCTCGCGTCGGGCAACGCGAGCAGCGGGAAGTCAAAACGGACTCGCTCGACGAGTGTCGGGCCCTCGAAGAGCTCGAGCGCAAAACGCCCCATCACCCGCGGCGTCGGTTGCGGACTGAGAAGGTCGATGGTGCGAATGCCGAGCAGCCAGACGTCCCCGCGATCCCAGCGCAGATCGAAAACCAACTGGAACCGTTCGGCCATCGGTCGCGGGTCCGGCGGCGCAGGCGAAATGTCGATGTCCGGCGCGCTTCCCGCATCGAACACACGGCCCATGTCGATCGATCGACGCGGCTGATCGGCGCGCGCCCCTAACGCGCCGACGGCGCAGACGAGCACGGAAGCGGCGAGGATGCAAAAACGCACGACGTCGCAACTTCCCACGCCGCGGCGTCGCCGCCAAGCGCGTCCCACAGCCCCCGAAGATCGCTCGGGATGGGAGCCTCGATCGTCAGCGGCGCTCCACGGCCATCGGGCACGACGACACGAGCAGCATGCAACGCCACGCGGCCCGGCTCGATGACACGACCGCCAGGGAGCGTGATTCTCACCGGACCGCCATACGAACGGTCGCCGATGAGCGGCGCCGAGGCGTACGCTGCGTGAACGCGAATCTGATGCGTGCGCCCGGTCACCGGCATGACCGCAAGCATCGTTATACCGCTCTCGATGCGCGCACAGGTCACGTAGCGCGTCTGCGCGGCTACCGCATCCCGGCCTTCCGCCTCGCGGAGCCGCGGATCCCGTGCGCGACCGATGGCCGCGCTCCACGTGCCGCGGTCCGCGTCCGGCGCACGCGCCGCGATCGCAACATATCGCCTGCTGTAGGTGCCCCTGCTCCGTGCCGTTGCCAGCCGTTCGGCCGCCTCGCGCGTCAGGGCAAACACGACCACACCGCTCACCTCGCGGTCGAGCCGCGAAGTCGGGTGCACGCGCGCCGGGTCGAGGCCGAGCGCATCGGAAACGAGACGCGAGAGGGCGTGAGACGCGCCCGAGTGGTCCGCGATCGTGGCGACGCCGGCTGGTTTGTCGACGGCGACCAAGTCGGCGGTCCTTACGAGAACCGTAGGACCCGCGGCTCGGGCACGCGCCGGAGCGATTTGGAGAACGTCCCCGTTGCGGACGGCTTCCGTCGCCGAGCGGACACGGCGCCGACCCAAGAATACACGGCCATCGGCAAGGGCGTGTTCATCCGCACCGGCGCGCAGGAGGACTTCGCCAACGGTTTCACCGTCCCCGGGACGTGCGACCCATCGCATCCGAGGACCCATAGCCGGCCTCGTGCCAGCGTGCGCTCACGATCGCAAGTACTCGACCGTGCCTCGATCGCCATCGACCCGAAGGATATCGCCGTCGCGAATCGCGCGGGTCGCCCCGACAAC